>ERZ827108.670-NODE-670-length-55314-cov-37.779909_pt1 | contig 55314 bp, 44 predicted proteins | sample MGYA00519921_ERZ827108 | MGnify/ENA primary metagenome ERZ827108 (study PRJEB31778, sample SAMEA3449258) | human gut metagenome | biome: human gut; feature: human-associated habitat; material: faeces | place: United Kingdom | collected 2010/2012 ...
CCAAAGATTACACCTACGTGCTGGAATTCAAGTTGGACGGTACGGCGGAAGAGGCACTGCAACAGATACAGGACAAGTCCTACGCGCTTCCTTTCGAGACGGGCGAGACACGCGTATTCCGCATCGGCCTGAACTTCTCTTCCGAGACGCGGAACATCGAGAAGTGGGTCATGGGCTGAGGCCATGCTTTCACAATTTCCGAAAAAGAACCCTTAAACGGTATCTGATTTACAATAGGTTAGAGGTAGCAAAAACTACATGGCTTGTAGGACGAACTACATGGCTTGTAGTTTCTCCTACATGCCATGTAGAAAATCGTAGATGGCATGTAGGATTCCTGACCGTGTGCATCGGGAAAAACACGTGCGGGGAAGGGAAGAAAATCCCTGTCATGACAGGGATTCGTTTTGTTATGTTTCCGGCCGTCGGGCGGCGATGCGTCAGCAGTCGAAGCTGATGCGGTAGACGTTGGTCTCGCGCCGTTCGAAACCGAGGGAGACGTAGAGGGCGTTGGCGGCCACACGCGAGGGCCGCGAGGTGAGCAGTACGGCTTTTGCTCCCAGCCGGTGGGCTTCGCCGCACAGGTGGCTGACCAGCGCGCGGGCATATCCGCGGCGGCGGCACGAGGCATCGACGACGACGTCTTCGACCCAGGCCTTCGTGCCCGTGGGCGAGGTGCAGAGGCACAGTGTCGCCATGCCCTGCACGCTGCCGGCCTCGTCGCGCAACAGATACAGGCGGGTGTCGGGATTTTCGAGCATCCGGCCGAGGGCTTCGGGCGTGACCGTGTGCGGCGCGTCGGACAATTGGGCCACGAGGCGCGACACGTCGTCGGCCAGTCCTTGGGTGGCCTTTTTCACAAGGGCAATGCGCGGGCGGTTCATTTCGGCCAGCATCTCTTTCACGGTCAGTCCCGTGAGCGGATGCCGCAGTTGCGGCGCGATTTCGGCCAAAGGCTCCATGACAAAGCGGCGGCCGCACATCCGCGGATGGGGCAGTTCGAGGTCGGGAAGGCTGACCCGCACGCTGGGGCCGAGCAGGAGCAGGTCGATGTCTATGGGGCGGTCGGCGTAAACGCCCGCCACGCTCTTGGCGGTGCGGCCCAGCGCGCGCTCCACCTGTTGCGTCGCCTCCAGCAAGGCTTCGGGCGACAACTCGGTCTCGAACTCGGCCACGGCATTGAGGAACAGGTGTTCGGAACTGAAACCCACGGGCTTCGTCTCATAGAGCGAAGAGCACCGGACAAGCGTTCCGATACGCTTGTCCAGTGCTTCAATGGCGCTCTGTATGTTTCTCTCGCGGTTACCCGTGTTCGCGCCCAGACCAACATAGAGTCTCATGGGCGCAATCAGTCGATGATGAGCAGGGCATCGCCGTAAGGCCCGAACTTGTAGTCCTCGCGCAATGCCGTCTCGTAGGCTTCCATCGTGTAGTCGTAGTCACCGAAGGCGGCGGTGAGCATCAGCAGGGTGGAATAAGGCAGATGAAAATTGGAAACCATGGCATCGGCCACAGAGAAATCGTAGGGCGGGAAAATAAACTTGTTGGTCCAGCCCTCGAACTCCTTGATGCGTCCGTCCGTCCCGCAGCAGGCCTCGAGCGCGCGCTGCACGGTGGTTCCCACGGCCACGATTTTGTGTTCCCCGTCCTTTGCCCTGTTCACGATGCGGCAGCAATCGGATTCCACAAACATCTGTTCGGAGTCCATCTTGTGCTTGGTGAGGTCTTCCACGTCGGTATTGCGGAAATTGCCCAAGCCGCAATGCAGTGTGATATAGGCGAAATCAATTCCCTTTATCTCCATGCGCTTCATCAGCTCGCGCGAGAAATGCAGCCCCGCGGCCGGAGCGGTCACCGCGCCTTCGTTCCTGGCGAAGATGCACTGAAAGTTTTCCAGGTCCTCGGGTTCGGACTCGCGGCCCACGAAACGGGGAAGGGGCGCCTCGCCCAGTTTGTACAACGACTTCTTGAATTCGTCGTGGTCGCCGTCGTAGAGGAAGCGCAACGTACGTCCGCGGCTCGTGGTGTTGTCTATGACCTCGGCCACGATGGAGTTGTCATCGCCGAAATAGAGCTTGTTGCCGATACGTATCTTCCGCGCGGGGTCTACCAGCACGTCCCACAAGCGCAGCTCGCGGTTCAGTTCGCGCAAGAGGAACACCTCGATGCGCGCGCCGGTCTTTTCCTTGTTTCCATACAGGCGGGCGGGAAATACCTTGGTGTCATTGAAGACGAAAACGTCGTGTTCGTCGAAGTAGCCGAGTATGTCCTTGAACATCTTGTGCTCTATTTCGCCCGTTTTGCGGTGCAAGACCATCATACGGCACTCGTCGCGGTGCGGGGCCGGGTACTTGGCAATCTTGTCTTCCGTGAGTTTGAACTTGAATTGGGAGAGTTTCATGATGATATGAAGGTGTTTGTTTTGTTATACCGTTTTTTGTGGCGCGCCATCGCCGGGCAGTTTCGTCTCGATGTCCAGTCCGGCGAGCCATGTCTCGAAGCCGTCGATGCTGAAACAGTCTCCGGCGGCATACTGCCCCACCCTTGTGCGCCGAAGTGCCGTCAGATGCGCGCCGCTGCCGAGGGCCCGTCCGATGTCGCGCGCCAGTGAGCGGATGTAGGTGCCCTTGGAGCACACCACACGTATGTCGATTTCGTCGGGCAGGCGGCATCCCGTCAGCTCCAGGCTATGGACGTGCACGGGTTTGGCGCGGAGTTCGACATCGTCACCCCGGCGTGCGAGGTCGTAGGCGCGTTTCCCGTCCACCTTGCAGGCCGAGAACACGGGCGGGACCTGCATGATGTCGCCCGTGAACGTGCGGAGCGTGTCGCGCACCATGGCTTCCGTGATGTGCTCCGTGGGGTAGCGGGCATCGACAGGATGCTCCAAGTCGAAACTGGGCGTGGTCTCGCCCAGCCGGAGCGTGGCCTCGTACTCCTTGACCCCGCGCTGCAGTTCCTCGATGCGCTTGGTGGCGCGACCGGTGCATACGACCATGACGCCCGTGGCCAGGGGGTCGAGCGTACCGGCGTGGCCTACCTTGATTTTGCGGCCGCCCATGCGGCGCGTCAATAGCCACCGCACTTTCGCCACCAGCCCGAAGCTGGTCATGCCATAGGGCTTGTCGAAGGCAAGTACTTGTCCGGCGAGGAAATTCATAGGGTAAGAATCAGTGTCAGCACACCTGCGGCGGCGCAATAGTAAGCAAAGTAAATGAGTTTGCCGCGACTGACGATGCCAATCATCCACTTACAGGCAACGATGCCCGAGATGAAAGCGGCCAGGAAGCCGGCCACGAGCGCGCCTGCGGTCAAGTCGCCGAACGCTGCGTCCATTCCTTCCTTCGCGGCCTTTACCACGTCGAGCAGGGCCTCGCCCAGTATGGGCGGGATGACCATCAGGAACGAGAACTGGGCCATCTGTTCCTTCTTGTTGCCGAGCAGCAGGCCGGTGGCTATGGTCGAGCCGGAGCGGCTCAGACCCGGCAGCACGGCCAAGGCTTGTGCCAGTCCGATGACGAAGGCATTGGCCGGCGAGATGCGCTCCTTCTGCCTCGGCCGCGCCTTGTAGGAGAAGGCCAGCAGGCAGGCGGTGACGAGCAGGCATATCCCGACGACGGTCAGGCCCGAGCCGAAGATGCGTTCCACCTCGTCCTTGAAAAGCACGCCCACGATGCCGATGGGTATCATGGAGATGAGGATGTTCAGCACATAGCGCCGGTCGTCGTTCATGAAGCCTGCGCCGGCCTGCAGACCGCGCGGGCGGAACGTGCCGCGGAGCAGTTTAACGATTTCGCCGCCCAGCACGACGAGGGTGCTGAGCACGGTGGCCACGTGTACGGCCACGGTGAACATAAGATTGTCTTCGGCCTCGACACCCAGCAGGGCCGAGCCGATGGCCAGGTGTCCGCTGCTGCTGACGGGCAGGTACTCCGTCAGTCCCTGCACGAGCCCGAGCAGAATTGCTTCCAGAATGTCCATTATCCCTCCGTCTGTTTAAGTTGGGTATCGTTTTTCTCGTCACTTCCGGGGGCGTTGCCGGCGGTACGCGGCCGGTGCAGGATGGCATACACCATGAAGAGATAGCCGAAGAGGCAGACGGCCGGGGCTACCTTGACACGCCGTGCGCTGAAGATGCCGGGGTCGAAGTGCTGTTCCGTGCTTCCCCCGCCCGACATCAGCAGGAAACCGACAATGACCACGGCTATGCCGACGGCCAGCAGGATGAAATTGACGCGGTCGAACGCGAAGACTTTCTTTTTGCTCATATATACGTTGTCTTTATATGTTTTGTTCTTATTATATAAATAGGTACGCGCGCGCGAAAGGCACATAGCGGCGACGGCGTCACTTCAGGTAGACCTCATCGGCCGACATGCGCAGGTGGCGGTTCACGGAAAAGAACGCGCACAACAGGGTCAGCAACAGGCCGCAGGCATATACCGCGCCGAAGGTGGCGGCGGCCACCAGCGGGACGTCCACTTCGAACTGCGTGTTGGCATTGACACGGACCAGCGCCCACAGCCCGGCGGCGAGCAGCCCCGAGGCCAGCGTGGCCGACACGAAGCCAATCCAGAAGGCCCGCACCATGAACGGACGCCGGATGAAGCTCCACTTCGCTCCCACGAGCTTCATCGTGCGGATGGTGAAGCGACGGGCGTAAATACTCATGCGCAGCGTGTTGTTTATCAGCGAGAAAGAGACGAAAGCCAGCAGCACGGCGAGCGAGAGCAGCACCAGGCCGGCCACGCGCAGCACCTCGTTGAGGCTGTCCATGAGGTCGAGCGGGCAGACCACGTCGGTCACGTAGCGGTGTGCCTTCAGCTCGGGCAGATAACGCGACAGGCTGTCACGGTTGGCGTACTCGGCGCGCAGGAACAGCTCGTACTCGGCCGGGACGGGCGAATAGCCCAGGAACTCGCGCGGGTCGGCGTTCATGTCCTGCACCAGCTCCTTCGTACCCTGCTCCTTCGAGATGTAGTTCACCTGCCGCACGTAGGGCCGCCGCGCCAAGTCGGTCTTGAGCGCGGCCAGGTCGCGCGCGGGTATGCTGTCATCGAGCAGCACCTCGACGGTGAAATTCTCGCGCACGGACTTGCCGAAGCCCGCCGCCACAGTCACGAACAGCACCACCGTGCCCAGCAGCACGAGCACCATCGTCGTGCTGATGCACGAGGTCACCGTATTGAAAGTGCCGCCATTCCGTTTTCTTTTCTTTGCCATAATTTTGAGTGGTTGATAGGCGGAAAGGCCCGGACTTGCGGGCACAATCCACGTAAATTCTTACAAAAATACAATATCCGTGCGGACAGGACGCACACCTGCCCCGATATTTAACACAATTTATAGGTTAAGTCGTGCGAAACCGGCGGCCGGCGCGCGCCGGACATTAACATTTTTAACTTTCGCTCACTTTCGGGACGGTGTACATGGCATGTAGGAAACGCCACATGCAGGGCCGGATTTTCCTACAAGCCATGTAGTTCCGACGACATGGCTTGTAGTTTTTCCTGTCATAGGGCAAGTTTTGCCCGAAAACGAGCCTGGGGGCACGAAAAAAGGACGGTTTCAGCCGTCCTCCGCACTTTCGCACTGCAAAGATAATACATTTTCCGCCGAAAAGCAAATTGTGTTAAAATCCACGGCGGCCGACGGATGCCGGCCCGCACGGCCTCCCGCCCCGTCCCCGTTTCCGCGCGACGAAGCGCGGCCGGCCGGTCCGTTCCCGCACGTAAACCGCTCGCGGAACGGCAGAAACACGGCCTCAGACAATAGGAAAAAGGCACGTAAACCGTTCAAAATATTACTTTTTAATACATAAAACAATATTTTTCTGTCAAAAAGTCTTCAATTGTTATTTTTTTCTTACCTTTGCCCTCACAACGACACGCCGGAAGGCGGACGAGAAGAACAACTTAAACAACCACAATATGAAAGCCAAAGAAATCATCGAGACCCTGAAGCAACGCTTCCCCGGCGAGCCGGAATACATCCAGGCCGTCAGCGAAGTGCTCGAGACCATCGAGGAAGAGTACAACCAACACCCCGAATTCGAGGCGTCCAACCTGATTGAGCGCCTGTGCATCCCCGAGCGTATCCTCTCCTTCCGCGTGACGTGGGTGGACGACAAGGGGCGCGTGCGCACCAACATGGGTTACCGCGTGCAACACTCCAACGCCATCGGTCCGTACAAGGGCGGCATCCGTTTCCACAGCTCCGTAAACCTGGGCATCCTCAAGTTCCTGGCTTTCGAGCAGACATTCAAGAACTCGCTCACCACACTGCCGATGGGCGGTGCCAAGGGTGGTTCGGACTTCTCGCCGCGCGGCAAGTCGAACGCCGAGGTGATGCGCTTCTGCCAGGCCTTCATGACTGAATTGTGGCGCAACATCGGTCCCGACACGGACGTTCCGGCCGGCGACATCGGCGTGGGCGGCCGCGAAGTGGGCTACATGTTCGGCATGTACAAGAAACTGGCGCGCGAACATACAGGTACGCTCACGGGCAAGGGACTCGCCTTCGGCGGTTCGCTCGTCCGCCCCGAGGCAACCGGATACGGCAACGTCTATTTCCTGCTCGAAATGCTCAAGACGCGCGGCATCGACATCCGCGGCAAGCGTGTGTGCATCTCCGGCTCGGGTAACGTGGCGCAATATACGGCCGAAAAACTCATCGAACTGGGCGCAGTGCCCGTCACGATGTCCGACTCCGACGGCTACATCTACGACCCCGACGGCATCGACCGCGAAAAGCTCGACTACATCATGGAGCTGAAGAACCTGTACCGCGGACGCATCAAGGAATATGCCGAGCAATATCCCGGCGTGAAGTACGTGGCCGGCGAAAGACCTTGGGGCGAGAAGTGCGACATAGCCATGCCTTCGGCCACCCAGAACGAAATCAACGGCGACGACGCGCGCAAGTTGCTCGCCAACGGCGTACTGGCCGTGTCGGAAGGCGCCAACATGCCCTCCACCCCCGAGGCCGTCGATGCGTTCCTCGAGGCCGGCATCCTTTACGCGCCGGGCAAGGCAGCCAACGCCGGAGGCGTGTCGGTTTCGGGCCTCGAAATGACGCAGAACGCGCAGCACCTGTCGTGGACCGCCGAAGAAGTGGACAACCGCCTGCATCTCATCATGGAGGACATACACGCTCAGTGCGTCAAGTACGGCAAACGCCCCGACGGCACGGTGAACTACGTGCGCGGAGCCAACGTGGCCGGCTTCATGAAAGTAGCCCGCGCCATGATGGCACAGGGCATCGTCTGACCCCCTCCCGCGGCCGCGGAAACACAAGCCGGGAAACGGCCGGAAACCGCCGCCGCACGAAATCCATAACGCATACCGGAGAGTCGAAAAGGCTCTCCGGTATGCATTTTATGTGCAGTAACACCCCGCCGGATACCCGAAAAAGCTGTTTTTGTACCCTTTTTTATCTCAAAAATACTGATTTAACATTTTTTACCCCCCCCGATTTCGTCATTAAATGTGAATAAAGTATTTTTGTCCGCTATCCTGCAACAACGGAAACCGCAGATAAAAGAACCTGTCACGGACGAAAAGAAACCCAAAACTTTATAAAATTACAACCAACATGAAGAAAATTACACTTTTCTTGTCATTAATGCTCGCGTTTGTCGGGGCTACGAATGCCGTGGCCGACGGACTGACCCGCGTAACAACCCTGCCGGAAAACGGCATCTACCTACTCTATTCCTCCTCTATGGCCAATGGCACATACGTACAAGGCTACATGTACAACGAGTCCCACTTCGAAAGCCGACCTTTCCGTGTAGACCGGACGAAGGATTTCGTCACAAACGGTGTAACAGCCGACGACCTGAAGTATTGCTACCTATTGATATGGGACGAAGGCAAAGATGCTTTCACCCTGCGGAACCTGTCTTCGCTCCGCTATATACCGGCCGACCAACAGGTCAATCAGAACTGGAACGGTAAAGAAACGGCCACCCTCAACCTTGAAGCCGTCACGGGTCCGCTAAAAGACAATACTGAAGTGGATGGCGACTGGTACCTGTACCAAACCAACTATCCGGCTACCGGAAACCGCGGTGAGCACAATTATGCACATACCAACTGGGACACAAGCATTGACCCGAACTACTCCTATTGGAATAAAAACGCCACCACCAGCCTCACCTGCGCCCGCTTCATCTTCTATTCGCTCCCCGAAGACCAGCTGACGACCGTCCTGAACGAGTTTGCGAAAAAAGCAGAGCCCTATTACGAATACGTGGGCGGCCCTACCAAAGAAAACATCGAGGCTTTCAAGGCTGAGAAAACGCTGGACAATCTTATCAAGTGCTACACGGAAGGGGTTACCGCCTTTGACGCCAACAATTTCTACCGCATCGTCTGCACGGTCCCCAAGACCAATTCGGCCGGAGACCAGAGCCATAACGCCCTGAGCCATGGCATTGTTTCGGAACAGGACACTCCGGTTACAGATGTAATGGATGTAAACGACGTGAACCAGATGTGGCAGTTCGTTCCTACGGGCGACGACAACGCCTACCGCCTCAAAAACATCAATACCGGCAAGTTCATCAATGCTATCGACAAAGGCAGCTACCGGGCAGCCTTTACAGACGAATCGGGCAGCGGTGTCGTTGAACTTATCCACTATGGCAACGGACAATACAAGATACACAAGCAGGGCAGTTCCGATGACAATCATAGCCTGTACTGCGAAAACAGTATCAGCGAGGGATATAAACTCTCCGGATGGGACGGTGGCAGAAACTCTCCCTCGGCCTGGAGACTCTATCGTGTAGAAAACGTTGAACTTACCGCAAACTCCGACGGCACGGACTACTGGGCTACGGGTTACCTGCCCTTTGCCGTGAAAGCCGAAACCGGGGATGCCACGCTCTACACCGCCACACGCGATGCCCATGACACTTCCGTGCTGAGGCTGACCGAAGCCGCCAACGGCGTAGCTGCCGAGCAGGGTTTCATCATCAAAGGCACCGGCGGAACGGTGACGCTGACTGTGGCTTACGACGCTACCGAAGCGGCCACGAGCGAACTGGGCGGAACTTTGCAGGACAAGACCATCGACAACGCAAACGACTACTACGTGCTGTCGAACGGTGCGCAAGGCGTAGGTTTCTACCACCCCAACACCACCACACTGCTGGGTAACAAGGCCTACCTCAATGCCGGCACCGGCACCAACGTCAGCGCGTTGCACTTTGCCTTCGGAAACGAGGCGACCGGCATAGAGAACGTAAACACCGGAAAGGCTGAAAGCAACGTCTGCTACGACCTGAGCGGCCGCCGCGTGACGAATCCCGCCCGCGGCATCTACGTAAAGAACGGTCAGAAGGTGATGGTGCGCTGATGGCGGCGACCTGCGAAAAACAATCATTCATCTTAAACAAAACAAGACACACAACATGAAAAAGACATATATCGTACCGGCAGCGCACGCAGTCGAACTACTGACGGAAAGACTGCTGTCAGGCAGTAACACCGGCCAAACGATGACCATCAACGACGAAACGGCCGGCAGCGGCTATTCGCAGTGGACGCAGAAGAAGGACGGCGGTTTCTGGTCGGACAACGAAACGGCAGAATAAGCTCCGCAGGCGGTCCCGGCCGCCCTTAAAGCGGAAATCATACTATTTTTGTGGAGGAAGGCCGCATGACAGTTGTTCGGGTAATTTCAACCGGATGCCCCTTTCTCCCTTTTCGACTCTGTAAAGTACATATATAAATAAAGGAGGTTGTGCAAAAGAATGACACAATCTCCTTTATTATCATCACAGAATGCCTGTCACGGCGGCTTTTCACTCGGAAACCTCGCGCGTGGCCTGCATGAGCCATTCGCGGTCGGCAGGGTCGTCGAGACGGGGCAGCAGGCGACGGCGCACCTCGCGGTGGTAGTCGTCGAGCCAACGGCGTTCGTCGGCCGTGAGCAGGGAGAAATCGACAGGCGAAAGGTCGATGGGACAGAGCGTGAGCGGCTCGAATTCGAGGAAACGCCCGAAATCGGTTTCGGTCGCGGGGCGGACCAGGAGTACGTTCTCGATACGCACGCCGAAGCGGCCGGTGACGTACACGCCCGGCTCGTCGGTGACGGTCATGCCGGCACACAGGGGCACGGTGGTGCAGGCGCGCAGGTTCTTGCGTATCTGGTGCGGACCTTCGTGCACGCAGAGCCGCGAACCTACGCCGTGGCCCGTGCCGTGGCCGAAGTCATAACCTTCGCGCCACATGGCATAGCGTGCGGCCAGGTCGAGCTGTATGCCCGTCGTGCCCTCGGGGAAGCGGCAGCGCGACAGGGCGATGTGCCCCTTGAGTACGAGGGTGTAGACACGCCGTTCCTCTTCGGTGACGGGTCCCAGCGCGATGGTGCGCGTCAGGTCGGTCGTACCGTCCACATAGTGCGCGCCCGAGTCGAGCAGCAGCAGGCCGTGCGGTTCGAGACGTGCAACCGATGTCTCGTCGGCCTCGTAGTGGACGATGGCTCCGTGCGGCCCGTAACCGGCTATGGTGGCGAAACTCAGCCCGCAGAAGCCGGATTGTTCCGCGCGGAAGGCGGTCAGTTGCCGGTCGATACTCAATTCCGTCTCGTTGCCGCGGGGTACGGCCTCCTGTAACCAGCGCAGGAATTTCACCATGGCCACACCGTCGCGCTCCATGGCACGGGAAAATCCCGCCTGCTCGGCCTCGGTCTTGACGGCCCGCATGGCGGGAACGGGTGAATCGATGAAAGCGGTGCGCAGACGCAGACTCCGGCAGTAGTCGGTGACGCGCACGTTCATGCTGCGCGGAAGCAGTACGGTCTCTTCGGGCAGAATGTCTTCCAGTTCGTGGCGCCAGTTCTTGTAACGCGCCGTCCCGACGCCCAGTCTCGTGAGGTACTCTTTCACTTCGGGCGTCACGCGGTTCTCGTCCGTAAGGAGAATGGCGCGTTTCTCGCCGACAATGAGATAGGAAACGAAGAGCGGATTGTACTCGATGTCGGAAGCGCGCAAGTTGAGCAGCCATGCGATTTCGGACAAGTCGTTCAGCAGGACGACTGCGCGGGTTCCGCTTTTGTTTACGGTCAGTTGCCGGAATTTCTGCAGTTTTTCGGCCGCCGACATGCCCGCCACGGATTCCGGATGTATCACAATGTCTGTCGCAGGCATCTCCGGCCGGTCAATCCACAGGTTATAAAACGGGTCTATCTCGCTGCATACGGGCTCGCAGGTCTCGGGCAGGCCGGCGAACAAGTCTTCAAAGAACTGCTGCGTCATCATCGCGCCGTAAAAACCTATGCGGGCATGACGTCCCGAGTGCTTGGCCAGCCATTCGGCAGGCGTGGGCGTATCGGCCAGCCCGTCGCGCATCAGTTCGAAGGTCGTATCCTCGAGCTGCCCGGCGGCTTGCAGGAAATAGCGGGAATCGGTCCACAACGCGGCCGCCGATGATGTAACCACCGCCGTGCCCGCCGAGCCGTCGAACCCCGTCAGCCACTCGCGCGCTTTCCAATAATCGGGTATGTATTCACTGTCATGCGGGTCCGCAGTCGGTATGACAAATGCGTCAAACCCCTCTTCCGCCATCCAGCGGCGCAGACTTCTTAACCGTTTTCTGATGATGTCCTTTCCCATTTCCATATAAATAATGATTCGCAAGCGGCATCCGGCGCCGCCCTTATCCCGCAAAGATACAAATATTGTTAATACAGAATGTCTTTGCAGAAGATTTCTTTTGACTTTTCCGGTAAAAAAACAATTTTTGCACGCCGCCGGGACGTGCGAAGCCCGTCTATGGCCTCCGTATCCGGCATCCGCGGCACTCTTTTCCGCGGAAAAAGCAAAAAAATATGTCTTTTTCATTAAATTAATAATAACTTTTTTACCTTTGCAAATTATTAATGTGCCCCCGACTGCCTTGTCCGCCCGCGCGGAAGACAGGAAAAGGCACAGGAAAAGGGCTTGGCCCTCCCCGAAACAGACTATAATCATCAAAATATCTGACATGAAAAATCTGAGAACCATTCTCTTGACCGCCCTCGCGGCAGGCAGCATCGCCGCAGCCACGGCGCAATCGACCGAAACCGACGACCGCATCTATCCCTTCGTAGGCATACAGGGCGGCGTGCAGGGCACATTCACGGATTATAACTTCGGAAAACTGCTTACCCCCGTGGTGGGCTTACAAATCGGACAATACTACACGCCCGTCGTGGGTTCCCGCCTGTCGTTCAACGGCTGGCGCGGCAAGACCGGCCTGCATTCGACGGACAAGACCTACGGATACAACTACGCAACCGCAGACCTTGACCTGCTCATCAACCTGTCGAACGCCATTTATCCGCGTACCACGCACAAGTTCAACGTGGCACTCATCGCCGGAGCGGGCCTGTACTGGGCCAAATACGACGACAAGTCCGCAGTTCTGCGCAAATCGGGCAGCGAAGGCAGCTTCAACTTCCGCGGAGGCCTGCAGTTCAGCTACGACGTGTCGCACAACGTCGGTCTGAGCCTTGAGATACTGGCCACCGGACTGGACGACAATTTCAACATGAAGCGCAACGGGAAAATCGACTGGCAGGGTTCGGCCATGGTGGGCCTGACCTACAAGTTCCGTAAAAAGAAGAACAAGAGCGAAACGGCGTCTTCGATGATGTCACAAGACTACAACGGCGGACGTGGCGGAAGCCTCGCCACCACCAACAAGCCTGACGCCGAAGCCGAAGCCCGCCGCAAGGCTGCCGCCGAAGCTGCAAAACGCGCCGAGGAGGCCGCCAAGAGAGCCGAAGCCGAGAAGGCAGCAGCACAGGCCGCCACCCCCAAGGAAACACGCAGCGAAATCTTCTTCACCATAGGCAAGGCCGACCTCTCGGCTGCCGACGAAGCACAGCTCGGAAAGCTCGCCGAATGGCTCAAGCAGCATCCCGCAGCGAAAGTCACCGTGACAGGCTATGCCGACGCGGGGACGGGTACGCCCGAAATCAACAAAGCGGTGTCCAAGCGCCGCGCAGACAAAGTGGCCGGCACGCTGAAAAAGAAATTCAGCATCCCGGCATCGCGCATCATCGTCAAGGCCAAGGGCGACACCGAGCAACCGTTCGCCGAGAACGACAAGAACCGCGTAGTCATCAGCGTAGCCAAATAAACATCCGGCACCGACACCCATACATCGCCGATAACAACGAACACATACCATATATAAATATATAGGAACATGAAATCGCTAAAAATCTTATTTGCAGGAATGCTCGCAAGCGCATTCGCCTTTTCGCCCGCCACGGCACAAGAGAACGGAAAAGACTATCTGCCCTATCCATATAACTTCATCGGAGTGCAGGGTGGCGGACAGGTGACCTTCACCAACTGTCCCGCCGACAAACTCGTCACACCGATTGGTGCCGTCTCCGTGGGACGTTTCTTCACCCCGACCGTAGGCGCACGCCTCAACGTGAGCGGATGGCAGAACAAGGGAGGATTCAAGGTGGACAAGGCTACGAAGACTTACGACTACAAGTATGTGACTTCCGACCTCGACCTGATGATCAACCTTTCGAACATCTTCTATCCCAAGAAAGCACATTGGTTCAACGCTATCCTTATCGGCGGTGTCGGTCTGAGCTATGCCTGGGACAACGACGACCTGAAAGAACTGACCAACATGGGCGTGGCTTCCGAGTCGATGGCCTAGGACGACGACCGGCTCGTGCACAACTTCCGCGTAGGTATGCAGTTCGAGGTGAACATCAGCAAGCACCTCGGCGTGAACCTCGAAGTCACGGCCAACAACCTGCACGACCGCTTCAACTCGAAGCAGAACGGACACGGAGACTGGCAGGCCAACGCACTGGTGGGTCTGACCTACAAGTTCGGATTCCGCAAACGCCCGGTATCGACCTCGGCTTCGGCGCTGGCACAACAGGACTACGATGCCTCACGTAACGCCAACATGGCCGTGACCGAGGCTCCGAAGGTTGTGGAAGAGCCCAAACCGCAGCCCAAGCCCGTGGTGAAGCAGCCCGAGTCCTCGAAGGTGGAGATTTTCTTCGACATCAACGAGTCTGACGTGAAGGCAAGCGAATCAAGCAAGCTGGCCGACTTCGCACAGTGGATGAAAAACCACCCGACGGCCAAGGTACACCTGACGGGATATGCAGACGCCGGAACGGGCAACGCCGCCATCAACCGCGCCATCTCCGAGAAGAGAACGGCAGCCGTCAAGAAGATGCTCACCGACAAGTACGGCATCGCGGCAGACCGCATCTCGACCGACTATAAGGGCGACACCGTACAGCCGTTCAGCGACAACGACAAGAACCGCGTGACGATAGGCGTCGCCGAAGAGCAATAAGAAGAACCGGAGCCGTTCGGACGGACCCGCAAGCGTATGACACACGTGCCGGAAACAAGGCCGCGCCGATACGCCTGCGGATTCGTCCGGACGGCATCCCGCTTTTTACGGTCCGAAAGGACATGACACACACCGGGAAAGGGCTTAAACACCACACACCCTGACGGAAAACACTGCCGGACGGCACGTCCGGAACACCTTTATCCACGACAAGCAGAGACATCAAGCGTCACACCCACAGACAGGACACATCATGAAAAAACTCCTGCACCATTTTCTCGAACACAGTTGCGTCTGCCTCATCACGGCAATCATCGTAGGGCTCCTTGCCTTTGCAGGACTCAACATCAAGTTCCTCAATCCCGTGGCGAGGGCCGTGAAGGAATTTGCCCTGTCGGACATCTACTACCAGATGGCCTGGGCGGGCGACGACAAACCCGAGACCAGCGAGATGATTACCCTGGTGGACATCTCCAGACTCCACCAGCGCGGCGACATAGCAAAGGTCATCGAACAGGTAAACACCTGCGAACCGGCCGTCATCGGCATCGACATCATCTTTGAAGGCGAAAAGGACGACGCACAAGGCAACATGATGCTCGAGGACGCCATCATCGGCGCACAGGAGACCGTCATCGCACAGAAACTGACGGACTGGAAACAGGCCGACAAGTCGTTCCACGGCCGCGTACGCTCCTACTTCACACGCGACATCCCCATCATGGAAGGCTATTCCAACGTGGACGGCGACATAACCTCGCAGTGCCTGCGTAAACTCACCGTGGAGCGCAACCTCGACGGGAAGCCCGTGCTGTCGCTGGCCGCACAATGCGCCGTGTTGTACAATGACGGGAGCATCCCTCCCGACAAAAGGGCCGACCGCCTCATCAACTACCGCCACATAGACTTCCCCGTCATCGACGCAGACTCGGTGATGGCTCGGCCGGAACTCATCAAGGGCCGCATAGTCCTTATCGGAACCATCACCGAAGAGCAGGACATGCACTTCACGCCCCTAGGAAAAATGCCCGGAATGAAGGTCCAGGCCTACTCCATACAGAGCCTGCTCGAACAGCACAACATCTACATCGCCTCGGAAGGCTGGCAAATCGCACTGGCCATCATCGTATGCTGGCTGACCGCGTACCTGCAGTTCCACGTACTGCGCTTCATACGCCGTCGCAAGAGCCTGTTCGGAATGTTCCTGAGCAATTCCAACCTCTTCATGCGTTTCTTCACGTTCGGATGGCTGGGTCTGCTCACGTGGCTGAGTTTTATCTCGTACGCACGCTACAACCTGTACGTACCGATGGGCATTGTGCTGATGCCCGTCATACTTGTGGCCGAAGGCAGGGCCATCTACGGCGCCATCGTGAAGAACAACTTGACGAACAACCCCGACGGATTCTTCCGCAACTCCATATACCGGGACGCGAAAGGCACACCGGCCAACGAGCCGGTCCCGGAAACGGGCAACGACACGGCGGACACGGACGGAACCAACTGACCCGGACGCCCCGAAAAGGCGGTTTCGGAACTATCTGACGCAGAGAGCGTTTCCTACATGGCATCTACGACGAACTACATGGTATGTAGGAAAAACTACAAGGCATGTAAGAAATACTACATGGCATCTAAGAAACAAGGGCTGGCGGACAAGGCTTCCCGCCCCCGTACAAGCCCGTCCGGAATGCCCGGCACACCACTGCAAAAAGCGACGATGACACACCGGAATGCCCGGCAGAACAAACAAGAACAAATCAACAAAACCATAAGACCATGTTACGAATCACCAAGACCATTCTAAGCAAGACACTGATGCTGATGCTGCTGTTCCTCACTGCATCGGCCATCGACAGTGCCGCGCAGGACTACGACGTTTATTCCGTCCGCGGAGAGGTGAAACTCATCCGGGGCCGCAGCAAGTCGCCCATAAAGTTGCGCGACAAGATTACGGACGAGCAAATCGTGAGCATTCCCCAGTCCGGCATGATTATGCTGCTGGACAAGACGGGCAAAAAACTGTATACCATCAACCGGCCGTGCACCGGCAAGGTGAAAACGCTGCTTACCGAAGACAAGGCCAGCGTCAAGAACCTGTCCAACCAGTATCTGAAGTACCTGCTGGCGCAGCTCAAGGGCAAAGGCTCCATCATGACCGAGACGGCATACATGCAGCGCACGGCAAGCGCGTACCGCGACGCCGACTCGCTGCTCATCGCCACGGACAGCGCTGCCGCCGAGCAGGTGATGGACTCCGTGAAATGCGGCACCGGAAAATAAGACCGCACCTGCGACAACCGGAAAGCCTTTTCCACGCTCTTTTCACAAACCTACCCCCAAAGGACACTCGGGAAACAGTGTCCTTTGGGGTAAAAACAAATCCTGACTTATAGACCGATGAAACAAATCCTCACCTGCCTGCTTCTGCTGCTGACGGCGTGGAACGCTACCGCCCAGACGGAACAACTGGACTCCATCTACAACGCCGCGGAAAAGGCCGCGTCACGCCAACGATGGCCCGAGGCGTTCGCCCTTGCCCGGCGATACACCACCACGTGCGGCGAACAGAAAACGACATTCCGTTACTCCAAGATGCTCTCCTACTGCGCACGCGAGGCCGCCGCGGCCAACAACCGCGCGGAAGCCTTGCGGATGGCGGCCGAAGTCGTCGCCTTGCGCCGGAAAGCCCCCGACAGCGAAGTACGCCACCTGGCCAACGCGCTCAACGAGGAGGCCGTCTACCATGCCGGCGGCGGAGACTACGACAAAGCCATCGGACTGTGTGCCGAAGCCCTGGACATCTTCGAGAAGAACGTAAGCCAGAAAGACCCGCAATACGCGATAGCCATGAGCAACATGGCCGTATTCCTCTCCTCGCGCGGCAATCCCGGCGACTACAAGAAGGCCGTGGAGATGGGAGAACGTTCGCTGAAGAACATCAAGAGCGGAACGCGCGACTATGCCAACGCGCTGAACAACCTGGTGGCTTACTACGTGATGAGCGACAACTTCAAGAAAGCCGACGCGCTGAGCAAACAGGCCCTGAAGGAGGGAAAGAAAGCCTATGGCCGGCAAACGGCCGACTATGCCGCCATGCTGGCCAACAACTCGGCACGGCTGGCACAGATGCGGGCTTATCCCGCGGCACTGCAATACGCCGAGGAGGCCGACAAGGCATTCCGCGAAAACAACCTGACCAGCAATCTGCCGTTTGCCAAATTCTTGGTGAACTACGCCGCGCTCTGCACCCACATGGAACGCTACCCGAAAGGCATTGCCCTTTATGAGGAAGCCCTGCCCCTGCTCCGGCAAATCGTAGGCGAGGACCATCCCGACTACGTGCGCTGCCTGAGCGAACTCTCGACGGCACACAACAGCACCGGAAACACCGAAAAAGCCGAGGAATACGCACAGGCACTCACCGGACGGCTGGAAAGCGGAAACAACGCCAGTCCCAAATACGCCTATGCGCTGTCCAAACAGGCCGACGTCATCGCCGCGACAGGCAACTACACGCAAGCGGCGAAAATAGAAGCCTCGGCCATCGACATATTCCGGCGGAACAACGACGTGGAGGGCATGGCGCTGACGCTCAACAAGCTCTCGGAACTGTACATCCGCTTAGGAAAATACCAGACCGCCGTGGATTCGGGCATGAACGCCGTGCGGATGCTCGAAAACTGCCGCACCGACACGCGCCAGCTGCGGGCCGACCTGCTCGGAAGCGTCGCCATGGCCCACTTCTATGAGTCACGGTTCGACTCGGCGCACATCTACTGCCAACAGGGCGTATCGCTCTACGAGAGCCTCGGCGACACCGTGAACTCCGTCTATGCAAAGATGCTCTCCAACCTCGCCCTCTACGACTTCTCGGCCGGCGAGACACAAAAGGCCGTCGCCCTGAGCGAAAGGGCCAAAGAGATACAATTGCGCGCCTTGGGCGAGGACCATCCCGACAATGTGCCCATGTACTACAACCTGGCCAACTATTACAACAACCTGGGACAGGCGGAACAGACCACAGACTACTACCGCAAGGCGCTGAGACTGCAGACACGCATCATACGCGACAACTTCTCGTACAAGACATCGGCCGAACGAGAGACGTTCTATAACATGAAGAGCTACGTGCACAAGGCTTTGCCCACCTTTGCCTACCTGTACCGCAAAGACCCCGGCATCATCGCCGACGCCTATGACGCGCAACTTTTCACAAAGGGTCTGCTGCTCAATTCGGAAATCAACTTCCGCAACTTCCTCGAGCAATCCGGCGACTCCGTACTGCTGGGAAAATACGACCGGCTGGAACTGCTGCACCGCGACATCGACGCCTGCTACCAGCTATCGCCCGAAGAGCGCGCGGAACGGCTGGCCGACGCGCAGCGGGAAGCCGCACAGCTCGAAAAACAACTGGTCAAGGAATGCAAGGAGTACGGAAACTTCATGTCAGCCTTCGACGGCGATTTCCGGACCGTGGCCGCCGCGCTCGGAAAAGACGAGATGGCCATCGAATTCATGGACCTCGACGTCAAAGGGCAAGGCAGAACTTACGCCGCACTCTATCTGCGGAACGGCTGGACTGCACCCCGCATCAAGGTGCTCTTCAGCCAGCGCGACCTGAAAGAGCTGGACTATGACGGAAAAGACTATTATGAAACCGCACGTACGCGGGAGGGCATCAGCCGTGTCTATCGCGACCCGCGGCTGGGGCAACTCGTCTGGGGAGGACTGCTTCCCGAGATGGAAGACGTACGGACCGTGTGGTTTGCCCCCTCGGGAATGCTCTACCAGCTCGGCGCGGAATATCTGGCCATAGACTCCGTCACCACCATGTCCGACCGGTACGAACTGCACCGCCTTTCGTCCACGCGCCTCATCGCCGAACGAAAAGCCGGAAAGCAGAAAATACAATCGGCCACCGTCTTCGGCGGACTCAACTACGACATGGCGCTCAACGAACTGCAGGAGGTGCACGAGCGGTTCAAGGAATACATCTTCGAGGAAGCCACCGACCTCTACGCCGAACGCGCCATGCTGGCCGACGAGCTGACCATAGACTCGCTGGCCTCGCGGGGTAGCGTCAATTACCTGCCGGGCACGCGCTACGAAGCCGAGTTCATCGGCGAACAACTCATGCAGGCAGACATCCCTACCAACCTCTTCATGAACGAGGAAGGCACGGAAGAAGCCTTCAAGGCCCTTGACGGACGGCACCAGAACCTCATTCACATCGCCACACACGGCTTCTACTTCACCGAAGAACAGGTGGCGGCCAGCAATGCCGGATTCCTGTTGCGCGAGGATGCCGGCGGCAGCCCCCTCAGCCACTCCGGACTGCTGCTCTCCGGCGCCAACTATACCCTGCGCGGCGGACAACTGCCGGCGGGAATAGAGAACGGCGTGCTCACCGCGCGCGAAATCTCACTACTCAACCTGCAAGGTGCCGACCTCGTGGTGCTTTCGGCCTGCCAGACCGGTGTGGGCGAAGTGCGCGACGACGGTGTTTTCGGTCTGCAACGCGGCTTCAAGAAAGCAGGCGCCGCCACGCTGCTCATGAGCCTGTGGAGCGTGAACGATGCCGCCACCATGACCATGATGAACAGCTTCTACGCCGCACTGATGGAGGGCCGGAGCAAATACGACGCCTTCCGCCACGCCCTGCAACAAGTCCGCGCAAAAGGATTCGACGACCCCTATTACTGGGCCTCGTTCATCATGCTCGACGACCTCTGACACGACCGCACACATGCCCGGCAGCCGCCGGAAAGACAGGCCTCGCCGCAAGTTTTAGCTTATTTAAGAGAAAAAACGTCCGCCGTGCATCCCCCGCACGGCGGATTTTCGTAATTTTGCGGATGTTAGCTGCCCCGATGCGCTGCCCCGGCAGACAGACAAGGGGACGAACGAAACAACAAAACACTATAAATACATACTACTATGGCTTTTTTAACTAACGACAAGCTTGTCATCGTCGGCGCAGCCGGCATGATCGGTTCCAACATGGTTCAAAGCGCCCTCATGATGGGCCTGACCTCCAACATCTGCCTCTACGACGTGTTCTCGCCCGAAGGCGTGGCCGAGGAAATGCGCCAAAGCGGTTTCGGAAACGTGAACATCACCGCTACCACCGACGTAGCCGAGGCTTTCAAGGATGCCAAATACATCATCTCCTCGGGAGGAGCGCCCCGCAAGGAGGGAATGACGCGCGAAGACCTGCTGAAGGGAAATTGCGAGATTGCCGAACAGCTCGGAAAGGACATCAAGACTTATTGCCCCGACGTGAAGCACGTGGTCATCATCTTCAACCCCGCCGACCTCACGGGACTCGTGACTTTGCTCTATTCCGGTCTGAAGCCCTCGCAGGTAACTACGCTGGCCGCCCTTGACACCACTCGTTTGCAGAGCGCGCTCGCCAAGAAGTTCGGCGTAATGCAGAGCGACATCACGGGCTGCGCCACCTACGGCGGACACGGTGAGCAGATGGCCGTATTCGGCAGCGCCGTAAAGGTAGCCGGACGCGCCTTGAACGACATTATCGGCACCGATGAGTTCCCTGCAGCCGAGTGGGAGCAGATGAAGAAAGACGTGACCCAGGGTGGCGCCAAGATTATCGAACTGCGCCGTCGCAGTTCCTTCCAGAGCCCGGCTTACCTGAGCGTGGAAATGATTCGCAGCGCCATGGGCGGCGAGGCTTTCCGCTTCCCCGTAGGAACTTTCGTGAACAACGAAAAATACAGCCACATCATGATGGCCATGCCCACGACGCTCGACGCTACGGGAAGCCATTACACGATGCCTGTCGGCACGGAAGACGAAATGAAGAAGCTCGATGCCAGCTACGCCCACCTGTGCAAGATGCGCGATGAGCTTGTCACGCTCAACATCGTGCCCGAAATCAGCAAGTGGGGCGACATCAACCCGAACCTGAAATAAGGCCGGACACATCCGTCCATACAACCATACTGCCGGTTGCCTGTCATGACAGCCGACAGTATTATTATCCTTCCATTTTTACACGACATCCCCATGCGCAACCCAATCTTACTGTTGTCGGTCATCATGCTGGCAGCGACCATCCATGTGTCCGCACGAAATATCCCTGCCCGGGCGGCACTCGACCGCGCCCTGCGGTCCGGACAATCGGCGACCGACATGCGGCGCAGCCCGGCCGTCCGAACTACATACAGCCTGGCCTATTCGACACCCGCAGGTTCCTATCATGTCTTCAACCGAAGCACCGGCGGCTATATCATAGTTTCAGGCGACGACGAGATATATCCCGTTCTGGCCGATGTAGATGCCGGTACATTCGTCATGGACAGTCTGGCGCCTGCGGCCCAATCGATGCTCTCGGCATACGATGCGCAAATCCGGTCATTCTCTACCTCCGAAGAACCGGATGCCGGGCTGGCGGACTATTATAACCGGTGGGACGAGGTACCTCCGCTGATGACCACGCAATGGAATCAGATCTATCCCTATAACATTTATTGTCCGGTCATTGACGGACGCACCTGCGTCACGGGATGCGTGGCCACAGCCATGGCTCAGGTGGTCCGCGCCATAGGCTATTACGAAGGAAAAGGCCACCGCTCTACCGGAAGCGTCAATTCCTCCGGCGAAAGAGTGGAGTTCGACTATGCGAACGCCACTTTCGACTTCGAAAATATGTTCGACCGTTACCCGTCCGCCACGTCCCAGGAATCAATCGACGGAGTGGGACGCCTGATGCTGGCCTGCGGACTGGGCGTCGGCATGAACTACGGCGTGTCCGAGAGCGGAGCCAGAAGTTCAAATGTGGCCCGGGCGCTTATCGAGCATTTCGGTTTTGACGAGACGTACACGAAAATTTACGAAAACGAAGACTTCAGCCAGGCACAATGGGAAAACATGCTGTACCGCCAGTTACAAATCGGGCGGCCTGTCTATTACAGCGGCGCAAGTACGGTTTCGGCCCACGCATTTGTGATAGACGGCTACCGGCCTGCCGGCATGTATATCACGTAAACTGGGGATGGGGCGGAACGTCCGACGGTTATTTCCGCCTTACGGCACTCAATCCGTCACAGGTAGGCACAGGCGGCAGCGGAGGGGGCTACAGTCTGGCACAGGACATGGTCTGCGCCGTTCCGCCCGGCACAGATCCGGGTGTGGTCTACGGAGAGATGAACGGGTCCATAAGCATGGTTTCCGACGGTGTGTATGCCGTGTACTACAAGAGCAACGGAAACAATCTTTTCAATGTCAGCATCGGCGCCGTCATAGTGGATGAAGCGGGCAACAACGTGGGAACGGCTACATTCTGGCAGGGCCAGAACATCACAGCCTACAGTGCGCTCCGGCACGACGCCTTCAGCTATGACTTCTCACAACATCCGCTGGCACCGGGCAGCTACCGCATATATCCGGCCTTCCGGCCCGACGGCGGAGAATATACCATTGCGGATGCGCTCCACGGCCGTCCGCACTTCGTCCGGCTCACCGTAACCGACGACAAGGAATACATTACGAGCAACAATCCGGCTGCATCGGACAAGACCGATGTCCGCATCGCCGGCATCGTGCCCGGTTATGACTTGCGCGAAGGATTTTCGGGTTCCGTGGGATTCTATGTTGTCAATAACGGCAACATGGACTACAAAGGCACCTTCTGCCTCTCGCTCCTCGACGGGAACGGCGCGGAAATCGCCTCGTACACGTCGCAAAGCGTCACGGCGGCCGCCGGAAACAACACCATTGTCTATTGTCCGGTACCCGTATTCGACACTGAGAACCGGCTTATTCCGGCAGGCACATATTCCCTGCGCTTTACCGACGGCGACGGCAATCCGCTCTCCGACGGCGAATTCGGCATCGACATAAAAAAAGGAACGCCGTTCTCGAAATGGGAGTCGGAAGAGGGCATCGAGGTGACCAACTGCACCTCCGTTCCGCAAATGCTTCTCAGCGGAGCAACTTGGCCGCACACGCCGCTGATATACACGCAGCAGACGCACCGCAACATGACGCTCCGCCTCGCCTTCTACGGCCCGTCGGGCACATCGACACTCCATTCGCTGCTTTGTTTCGAAGGAACCATCAACCCCATGCAGTCCCTTTTCCCTTTTGACCCCGTCAAGGTCGATGTTCCATTCGGTACATACGAAGTCTGCTACCGCAAAGGATACAGTCAGATTTCGCAACGGTGGCCCATGCGCATAGGAGTGTCTGTCGATGACATCGGCTACTATCCTGCTGACGGCGGCGGAGCTTCGGCCACCCTGACGGACGGAATACGCGACCTTGAGGAAGTCGTCATTCCGGCCCGGGTCAATGTCGGCGGCACCGACATTCCCGTGACCGCCATCGAGCCCGAGGCGTTCATGATGGACAGAAACCTGTCGGTCATCGACCTGCCTTCCGGCATCGCGCAGATAGGCGCCAACGCATTCACGGCCTGTCCGTCCCTGCGGCAGGTTATTTTCAGGTCCGCCCGGCCTCCGTTCTCGTTGCGCAATCACATTGCTCCCGGACTGAGTCCCAGCACGGAATTTTATGTACCCGCCGCAGCCTATGACGACTACAAGCCCCTGCTCGATTCATATAATCCGGTCTACGCGCTTGTCGAGACCGTCGAGTCGAAAGAAACAGTTGTCCCGTCCCCGTCCGCGACGGTCAGCCTGTCGGTCAGTCCGGCCCACGAGGCCGTCAATCCGGCGTTTGCCGTCACCCCGGCCGACGAAGCCTCCGCGACGATGGCCGAGGTAAAGGTATCGGCCGTCGAACCGGGCAAACTCCATCTCGAAGTCAAGGCCTTGCGGCCGGGACGGGCCACGTTCCACGTACGGCCCGCCCACCGCTCGGACGATTATGCCGTGCTCACGCTCACCATCCCCCATGCCGCCCCCACGCTCGACCTCGCCGCCGGCAGTTACGTCATCGGCCGGCGTCTCAACATCGTTTCGGCCGAAGGGACCAACGTGGTCTATTCGGTCAATGGCGGTAACGAAGTAACGGTGTCCGGCAACGCTGCCTCCTACCGCTTCCCCGCACCGGGCGAATACGGGATAAAGGCCAGGACCGTGCCCGCAGCCGGCGACGAAAACAGGGAAAGCGACTGGACGGACGAGGTGACTTATCACATCACGGAGAATATTCTCCACGACCCGGCGAACGGTGCTTATTATCCTCTCACACCCGGTCCGCTCGGCATCGGAACCTTTGCCACACTGCAGAGCTATGTCATGCCCGAAGGGTTGAAAGGCGGCACTGTCACGGTGGACGGAGACGAAGCCACGGTGACCTACCGCTACACGGCCGGCACCGTCGTTCCCGCCCGCACGGCACTGATGCTCAAGGGCACGCCCGGGACAGAATACCGCCTCATGCTGACCGATAAGGAGGGAGATACGGCCGCCGGAAACCGGCTGCTGCCCGCGCTTACCTACGACCACATCGCGGCCGAGGCCGGAACAAAATCCTACATCTTCGCCAACGACGCCGAATACGGACCGGGATTCTACTTCCAGGGCACAGACGGTGACGGGTCGGCCGTCGAGGGCATCTACGGCAGGGGCTATCTTTCCGTGGAAGCGACTAACGCCATCCGCAGCTTCGTGCTGAAAGACGGCGAAGCCACCGGCATCGGCGGAGCCGGAACAGACGTTCCCCGCACCGCCGGCAAGGGGATATACACCATCGGCGGCGTCCGCGTGGGCGACACGGTCGATGGGCTTCCCGCAGGCTTCTACATCGTGGATGGCCGCAAGGTGATTGTGAAATAAGCAAAACAGCAACAACCATACAGACATGAAGCAATACGACAGACCCGCCACGCGGGCGCTCGAACTCCGCATGGAGCGGATGATGGCCACATCGGGCGGGAACCGGTATCCCATCAACGACACCGGCACCGACGCCGAACCACAGGCCAACAGGAAGGACGGCGGATGGGGCGACACGCCATGGTCCGGCGGCGACTCACACCTGTAAGGACAACCAAAAAAACGCGAACGGACATCCGGCGGACACCACACGACGGACAAGCAACACAGAAGCCCCTTCCGGAAAGGTCCGGAAGGGGCTTAGTTTTCAACATATTAGACTTACCGTTTCTTACATGGCTTGTAGTTCGAACTACATGGCATGTAGTTTCTCCTATGTGCCATGTAGTTTTTTCTACAAGCCATGTAGTTTTTCCTTGCTCCGCAGGCCCGGAAAAACGGCGGCAGTACGGCGGGGATTATCTGCCTTCCGCCTCCATTTTGGTGCGATAGGCCAGTGCATACATGCGCACCTGCTTGATCATGGCCAGCAGGCCGTTCGAGCGCGTCGGCGACAAGTGCTCCGTAAGTCCTATGCTGTCGATGAAATACAGCTCCGCGTCGAGAATTTCCTGAGGCGTGCGGTCGCTCACCACCTGCAGCAGCAGGGCCACAAGGCCTTTGACTATGAGGGCGTCGCTCTCGGCACGGAACAGCAGGCGGCCGTCGCGCTCCTCGCACACGAGCCACACGCGGCTCTGGCATCCGTCTATCAGGTTCTGCTCGGTCTTGTCCCCGTCGGGCAGGGGGTCGGTTTCCTCGCCCAGGTCTATGAGCAGCTGGTAGCGGTCCATCCAGTCGTCGAGCTGGGTAAATTCTTCTATAATCTCGTCTTGTTGTTCGTTGATGGTCATGTTCTTTTCGTGTTGCCGGCCCGTCGCCTCACGGATGTGCGGGCCGTGTTTTCCGGTCGCGGCGACGTGTCGCGCCGCATGGGTTATTGTATTTTTTTGAAAAAGGAAACGTCACATTTCTTCCGAAATCATCTGCAGCAAGGTTTGTCCGACGATGCGCAACGTCTCGGGCGAGATGTTCTCGGGCGTGTCCGAAACCGTGTGCCACGTACTGCCGAACGCGCTGCCGTCACCGGCCACGTAGGGGATGATGTCTACGGTGGGAATGCCCGCCACCTGGTTCATCGGGACATGGTCGTCGGTGGCCCAGCTGCCGTCCTGTTTCAGGAAAACACCGTCACCGCCGACGGCGGCTGCCGTATCCCACAACCGGCGCATGACGGCCTCGGCGTGGCGCATGGAGTATCCTTCGTAGCAGAAGCGGGCATCGCGGCCGCCCACCATGTCGAGCAGGATGCCGTAACGGGCCTTGTAACCTGCGGCTGCGGCCTCGCGGGCCCAATGCTGCGAACCAAGGCACCAGTCACTGCCGTCGGCAGGCGCCTCGCCCCAGTAGGGTGCGCCACGGTCCTCCACGTCGAAGCAGACAAAGTCCACGCCGACGGCAGGCTTCAGCTCGGCCAGCCGGCGTGCCGTCTCGAGCATGACGGCCACACCGCTCGCGCCGTCGTTGGCCGCGGGCACGGGCTTACGATGATTGGCACTGTCGGGGTCGGCATCGGCCCACGGACGGCTGTCCCAATGGGCGGCGATGACTATGCGTTCTTCCGCTTCGGGGCGGTAGGAGGCTATGATGTTGCGGCAGCCTAACCGCGCGCCGTCCCACCCCGTCACGGTGGTGCGCTGCTCCTTCACGTCAAGCCCGAAAGCGCGGAATTTTCCGGCGATATAGTCCCCGCAGCGGCGGTGCGCCTCGCTGTCGGGCACACGCGGCCCGAAGTCGCACTGTGCCCGCAGATAGGCCATGGCCGAATCGGCGCTGAAGGCTACGGGCGTCAGCTCTACGCTCTCGGCCGGCACCTCGCCGGCAGGTTTCGCCGTCTTCCCGCAGCCCGTCACGGCGGACAGGCAAAGCGAGAATCCGATAAGGGTTGCAAATGGAATGATGCGTTTCATGTGATGTCGTGTCTTGTTGTTCGGAAAAGGCTTTGTCAGAACTTGATGTAGCCGTTGTACTGCACTTGGCTCATGACCCGCGTGAAATTGCCGCCCCACAGTTTGCGCAGCTGCTTCACGGTGAGTCCTTCGGCCATGAGACGCCGCGTCAGCAGCAGGTAGTCGGAGGCCGATGCCAGTCCCGGCACACCGCCGTCGCCATCGAAGTCGGAACCGATGCCCACGTGGTCGATGCCGGCCACGTCGATGAAGTGCATGATGTGGCTCACCGCGTCGTCGATGGTGGCTTGTCCGTCCGTGCGCAGGAAACCTTTGTAGAACGTACACTGCGCCACGCCTTCCGCAGCCGCCAGTGCGCGCAACTGGTCGTCGGTGAGGTTGCGCGGATGATTGCAGAGCGCGCGCGACGACGAGTGGGAACAGATGACCGGCTGGCTGCTGAGCGAAAGCACGTCGTAGAAGGTGTCTTCCGAAGCGTGCGACAGGTCGATCATCACGCCCGTGCGGTTCATCTCGGCCACCACCTGACGCCCGAAGTCGCTCAGTCCGCCGTGCTCGCGGGCCGACCGCACCGCCGAGTCGCAGATGTCGTTGTCGCCGTTGTGGCAGAGCGTCATGTAGACCACGCCCTCGCGGCGGTAACGCTCTATGTTGCTCAGGTCGCGCCCTATGGCATATCCGTTCTCGATGCCGATAAGAAAAGATTTCCGGCCGGCCGCCTTGGTGAGGAACAGCGATTTCGGCGTGAAGACTAAGTTCGCGTTGTGGCAGCGCCTGATTTCCTGCTTGATGTCGGCTATGATTTGGTCCGCCTTGCGGGTGGCTTCGGCCAGTTCCTCGGGCGAGCGTCCGCCCTGCGGCAGATAGGCGGCCAGGACAGCGGCGTCGAGACGGCCTTCGCTCATGCGGTGCAGGCTGAGCAACACGTCGTCCTGACGGCAGTCGAGCGTGGCGCCGTGTTCGAAGCACATCGGAGTGTCGCAATGCGAGTCGAGCGTCAGTATGTCCGCATGGACGGCCTTGGCCTGCCGGTAACTCTCGGCTTCCTCCACAAAGTGGCGGAACAGCGGAGCCATCGAACGGTCGTCGGCCGGGGCAAAGCATTCGGGATGCCATTGCACGCCGATGATGCTCTTCATTTCGGTGCTCTCTATGGCTTCCGCCACACCGTCGGCGGCACGTGCGGTGACACGGAGACGCGGTCCGGGGTCGGCGACGCCCTGGTGGTGGAACGAATTGACGGCAAACGTCTCGCCGAGCAGGTGTCCGACAATGGAATCGGCCGCGGCGACGACACGATGCGTGGGCGTATGCCGCGGAGCGTTCTGGCTGTGCTTGATGAGCGGCGTATCGTGTTCCATACACGTATCCAGGTCCTGATAAACACGGCCGCCAAGGGCGACGGTGATGACCTGCATACCGCGGCAGATGCCCATCAGCGGCAGGTTGCGGTCGTATGCCAACCGCACCATGAGCAATTCGGTGGCGTCACGCCGCGGATTGATGCTGCCGAGCGCGGCCACCGGGTCCTCACCCATAAGGAGAGGATTGAGGTCGCCGCCGCCGGAGAGCAGCAGGCCGTCGATGCGGTCGAGCAACGCTCCGATAAGATTACGGTTGTCCGTCGGCGGAATCACTACGGGTATTCCGCCCGCCAGTTCGATGCTGCGCCAATATCCTTCGGCCAGCTCGCAGCCTGCCGGGCCGTAGTTTCCTGTAATTCCGATAACGGGACGCGGCCAGCGGTTGGGATAATGGTCCACCGTGGCGCGGTAATCGGCTTCGAAGTCTAAGATATTTTCCATTTTATACTGATGCGATGTTGTTTTCCTCTACAATTGACAAATAATGAATCACGGGACAGACATATATTATATAGTGACAGTTGTGTCGATGGTGCTTTCCGTGCGGAAAGGAAACGAGGCCCGTCCCCGCAGGTCCGGCTTGTCTTCCGGCAGGCGGTCGGCCTCGTCTCTTTACGTATGGTATGCGTTCCCGCCGGTGGCTCCCGGTGCAGGCGGAATGCCTTCCGGTCACACCTGCCGCCTACTTGCGGCGGCGTTTCGGGTTGTCGGGAAACCATCCCTTGCGTACCCGTTCCTCCTGTTCGAAGAGTTCCTTGATGGTCCACAGGGACGAGAATCCCACAATGCCCGCCAGTGCGCTCCAAAACAGGTCTGCGATGAAGAGCGCGCCTGTCGCGCCGGCCAGTCCCGCCAGCAGGAACACCCACCACGGGCGTGTGCCGAAGTAATAGTGCGTCTTGACGACGATGGGATGGAAGATACCGATGGTCAAGAACGTGCAAAGTCCGAGCAACAGTCCGGCAAAGTGGATTTCCATGTCGTGTGTGCGTCGTTACGTGCGTTCCGTCAGTCTTTTTGCTTGCGTCCCTTGCGTGCGGCCGTGGCGGCGGCGTCCTCCTCGGGGTCGTCGAAGATGCGGCCCGGCTCGTTCAGCTTACGGGCGAACTCCCGCGCGGCACGCATCCCTTTGTCGTCACCGTCTACGATGATGGGAACCTGACGGGTGAAGCTTTGTTCGAGCGATATGAGCGTCTCGGTGGAGATGACACCGGGGATTTCCTGGATGCGGTTGTTGAGCAATTCCATCAGATGCTCGTTGTCGCGCGAATAGAGCTTGACCAACATGGTGTAATTGCCCGTGGTGAAATGGCATTCCACTATTTCGGGAATTTTCAGCAGCTCGGCCGCCACTTCCTTGTACATGGAACCGCGCTCGAGGGTGATGCCCACGAACGTGCAGGTGCTGTAACCGATGTGCTTGGGATAGACATTGTAGCCCGAACCGATAATGATACCGGCTTCGGTAAGGCGTTGCACGCGCTGGTGAATGGCGGCGCGTGAAACGCCGCATACTTCCGCCACGTCCTTGAAGGGCACACGGGCGTCCACCGAAATGATTTGCAGAATTTTCAAATCGAGGTTATCGACTTTTTTCATGATATAATCGTTTCTTTTTTTGTTTTACTTGGCAGCAAAGATAACGAATATTTATGCAAAATGTTTGTTTCGGGGGACTAAAAAAGCAAAAATGTATGCTCTGACGACGGTTAGAAGTGAAAAGTACGGGTATGGGGCTCAGATTTGCCCGCTCTCGACGAGGCGCACCACGCGTTCGGTGTATCGGTCGTCGCCTTCGGGGTCGTAACGCTTGTTCAGGCTTTGCCCGAAAAGGGCCGCCACGCCCTGATATACGTTGGCCTTGAACGCACCTATGAAGGCCTGGGTGATTTTATAGCCGGTCTGTCCGCATTCCCGGTCTATCAGTTTGACGAGCAGCCGGCCCTGCGAGCGCGTCAGCCGCTTCAGGACGGGCGTGTACGTCTTGCGCAGGTCGGCCTCCACACGGCGCACATGGGCCGCGCGGGCCTCTTTCGTCGGCATAGTTTCCAGCACCTCATAGGTCTCGATGACGGTGATTTTGGCCAGACGCGCATAGGGCAGCAACTTCTTTACGTTGGCCACAAGCCTGTTGTAGCGGTCGCGCTCCTTGTCGTTCTTGAAGCGCAAAGGCGGATACTTGTAGAGAACGGGCATGATGACGTGCGGAATGCTGTCGCCCCTGTACCATACCTTGCCCACGTCGATGCGGATGTCCGTGGCCGGCGGGAGTTCGTTGCCGCCGGGCGCATCCACGTCGGGGATGTCCTGCGCCGCCGCCGTCTGTATCAGACAGCACATCGCGCAAGCCACTCGTATGATTATCCTTTTCATCATCGTGCGGCGAAATTAGCAAGAAAATCCCATATCCGTGCGTTATTATTCCTTAATTGACAGACGTTGTACAAAAAAAATACTTTCCTTTGCAATAGTACCTGTCCGCCTTTCGCGCATCCGGCAGCCTCTTCCCGCAGGCCGGCGACGGCGGGAACCGCGGACAGCGTCACACTTTCGTTTCATAAAAAAAGACAGATGCCATGAACCGGAACAAGAAAGAACGGAAGAGCATGGGACGCCTCTCCAAAAAAGACATATATGCCTTGTTGTCCGAACTGTTCGGCGAACATCCCGGACAAGATTTCAATGTAAAAGAAATATTCCGCAGCATACGTGCGGTCAATCACCCTTCCAAGATGCTCGTGATGGACGTCCTGTCCGAAATGGTCCTCGACGACTATCTGACCACCGACGGGCAAGGGAACTACCGCACGGCGTTGCGCTCCAACGTGATGGACGGCGTGTTCCGCCGCAAGCGCAACGGCCACAATTCATTCGTGCCCGACGACGGCGGCAAGAGTATCCTCGTGTGCGAACGCAACTCGCTCCACGCCCTCGACGGCGACCGCGTGCGGGTCACCATGCTGGCACGGCGGCCCGGCCACACCCGCGAGGCTGAGGTGACGGAAATACTGGAGCGGGCCAAGGACACGTTCGTCGGCCGCCTGCAGGTGGAGAAAGGATACGGCTTCCTCATCACCGAAAACCGCGCGCTGGCCGTAGACATCTTCATCCCGCGCGACAAGCTCGGCGGCGGACACACGGGCGACAAGGCGGTGGTGAAAATCATCGACTGGCCCGAGCAGGCCAAGAGCCCGACGGGAAAAGTCATCGACATACTTGGCAAGCAGGGTGACAACGATGCGGAGATGCACGCCATACTGGCCGAATTCGGGCTGCCTTACCGCTACCCGCAACAGGTGGAGAAGGCCGCCGAACGCATAGACCCGGGCATCACCCCCGAGGAGGTGGCGCGACGGGAAGACTTCCGCGACGTCACCACCTTCACCATCGACCCGCGGGACGCCAAGGACTTCGACGACGCCCTGTCCATCCGGCTCACGGGCGAGGGAGAGTGGGAAGTGGGCGTACACATAGCCGATGTCTCGCACTATGTCAAGGAGGGCGACATCATCGACCGCGAGGCGCAACGCCGCGCCACAAGCGTCTATCTGGTGGACCGCACCATCCCCATGCTGCCCGAGCGGCTGTGCAACTTCATCTGCTCGCTTCGGCCCGACGAGGAAAAACTCACTTACTCCGTCATCTTCCGCATGAACGCCCGCGGCGAGGTGCTCGACCGCCGGCTGGCGCACACCGTGATACGCTCCGACCGCCGCTTCACCTACGAGGAGGTGCAATACATCTTCGAACGCAACGGCGAAGCCTCGCCCGAAGACCTTGCCCTGCCCGGCGAGCACCCCGAGGCCCTGCCCGAAGGCGCGGCCCCCGAGGGCGAATACGCCGTGGAACTGATTACACTCAACCGGCTGGCCAAGCTGTTGCGCAAGGCCCGCTTCAAGAGCGGCGCAATCGGCTTCGACCGCCCCGAAGTCCGCTTCGAAATCGACGAGAAAGGGCGGCCCGTCTCCACCTACATCAAGGTGGCGAAAGACGCCAACAAGCTTGTCGAGGAGTTCATGCTGCTGGCCAACCGCAGCGTGGCCGAAATGATAGGCCGTGTGCCCAAGGGGAAAAAGGCTAAAGTACTGCCCTACCGCATACACGACGTCCCCGACCCCGAAAAACTGGAAAAACTCCGCGCCTTCATATCGAAATTCGGCTACAAGATACGCACCGAAGGCACCAAGACCGAAGTGTCGAAGAGCCTGAACCGGCTGCTCGACGAGGTGAAGGGACGCAAGGAAGAGAACGTGGTGGAAATCGTCGCCCTGCGCGCCATGATGAAAGCGCGCTACAGCGTCCACAACATCGGACACTACGGTCTGATGTTCGACTACTACACCCACTTCACCTCGCCCATACGCCGCTACCCCGACACCATGGTCCACCGCCTGCTCACGCGCTACGCCGAAGGCGGCCGCTCGGCATCGGCCGTGAAATACGAGGAACTGTGCGAACATTCCTCCAACATGGAACTGCTGGCCGCCACCGCCGAGCGCGCCAGCATCAAGTACAAGCAGGTGGAATTCATGTCGGAGCGTCTCGGACAGGAATTCGACGGCACCATATCGGGCGTGACGGAGTTTGGCCTGTATGTCGAGCTGAACGACAACAAGTGCGAGGGCATGGTCCCGCTGCGCGACCTGGTCGATGACTATTACGACTTCGACGAGCGCAATTATTGTTTGGTGGGCCGCCGCGGCCACCGCCGCTACTCGCTGGGCGACGCGGTGCGCATCCGCGTGGAGCGCGCCAACCTGGAGCGCAAGCAACTCGACTTCTCCATCGTGGGCGAAGAACCCGCACGCTCAAAACCGGCGGCAAAGGCCGCGCCGGCAACACGCTCCAAGGAGGAGAAGCGGAAAGGCCGCCGGAAGAAATCGCGCTGAGCTCCGCCGGCCGTAACGGAACGGCCCTTCCGTCAGGCCGGACAACCGCAAAAAACTGTCTGCACATCTACGGAAAACTACATGGCATGTAGTCGCGACTACATGCCATGTAGTTTTTCCTATCCCTATTGTAGTTTTCCCTATCTGCCGGTGTAAAAATACATACTGGTTACCAACCATTTACAAAAAGCGGGAAAGCGAGGAAAATCCGGCATCCGGATGCGGGGACATGGCCGGCGGAACCGCGGCGGACCGTGCGCCGCCGACGTCAGGGCATAAAAAAAGGGATACCGCCGTATCCCAACCTTGTTAACCTTAAATCTAATACTATGAAAAACACAATGCAAAGATACGTACTCCGACAATAAATGCAAGCGAAAGCGGGAAAAAAATACCAATCGGAAGCATTTTTTGTCATTGAACCGGATATTTTGTAAACCCAATCTGACATTTTCGGACATTTCAGGCATTCCGGACCGTGCGGCAGGCACGCGGCGGACTTTTGCTCCGCCTGCCCGTACCGTTACCGCAGCGCAGTCCTCACATGCCCCATTGCGAGGGGACGCATGTGTCTTCCACCTTCTCCTCCGTCAGTTCGGACAGGTTGTGGAAGAAGTCGATGCCCGTGAAGGCCTCTAAGTGATTGACCGTACAGGCGCGGCTCTTCACCTCGGCGGCCGAGGGCTTGCCCGTTCCGTAGTTCTTGTGCTCCATGAGGAAGGCTATCGAGGAATAAGAGCCGTTTTTCACCTTGAGGAGCGCCATGTAATAGTACTTGGGCACGACGATGCGGCCCGAGGCCACGCGCTGCGTGTACTGACCCTCGGCTATGGTGCCGCCCTTCACGACGTAGAGCGTGTCGGCAAAGGAGGCATCACGCCCGAGCCGCTGGACCAGCGCTTCGAACTCCGACCAATAGGGGGCGTTGAAGTTTCCGGTTTGCGGCGACAGGTTGGTCATGTAGAACGTATTGTCGTTGGCCGTGCGCGAATACAGGCGGTCGGCCGAGGCGCACAGGTGTCCGTGCTGGTAACCGTTGAAGGAGACGTCGCTCTCGAGGGCGCAGGCGACCGGCAGCTGCGGGTCGATGGGGTATTGCGGCTTCTGTTCGTAAGGCTTCCGCTGCACGTTGCGCGCCCGTGTGTCGCCGTCGAAACGGAAAGCCACCCAGCGCGAATGATACTTGGCGGCGTCGTACTCAAGGCAGTAGGTCATGACGTCTTTGCCGTTCTCCTCGCTCCAATGCGCCACGAAGAGGTTGCCTTCCTTCAGGGCGGGCACTTCCATGCGGCGTGCCATCTGTGCCGTCCCGGTGCCGGTCGTTCCGCCACCGCCGCCGTCGCCGCCCAGCGTGATGCCGTCGTCGTCGCCGCCGCAGGCCGTCACCGCCACAAGCAGCGCAAGCGCCGGCAAGTAAGATATAATACGTAGTTTCATGCTTTCGGTCGTTTTTTTATCGAGAAAAAGAAAACCGCTCCGCCACGCGGGCATTCCGCCCGTGCGTCCGGAACGAAAGGGATGTACGGACAAGCGCCTTCCGCCCATTTCTCCCCGCAAGAAGAAAGGCACGGAAGGCGCTGTCTCGTATCCGTGTTACCGGATGATATATTCGCCGGCGGCGTTCTTCACCGTGAAGTCGTCGATGAGGATGCTCTTGCCGGGGTTCTTGGCATTCATGATGACGAAGCAGAGCTTGCAGTCCTGCGCGATTGTATAGGTACGCTCCACGAGCACCCATTCCGTATTGCTCAGGTCATTGACATATTCGGGCTTGGTGGAGCCTGCGGGGTCGTACAGGTAAGAACCGACTTTTCCGCTCTCGTCCACGGGGACGTATCCCGCGGCCAGGCTTCCGCCCTCGGCGGTCGCGGCTTTGGCATAGAAGCTGATGGTGTAGGTTCCGGCTTTCACTTCCATCTCACGGTAGGCGATACGCTTGTTCTGCGTGGTCCCGTTCTCTACGCATACGGAGAAACTTCCGCTGTGTGCGTCGGTGCTCTTCGAGAGTTTGGCGTTTCCGGCCGTGGAAGCCGATTTCCAGTTCACAGGCTGCGTGTCGGAAGCCCATTCCTCGAATCCGCCGTTTGTTCCCGGCTCGCCCATTTCGTCACCGCCGGTCTCACCGCCCGACTCGCCTACCTTGCCGCTCGCAATGGCGAAGTTCTTCACTTCCCATGTCGAGCCGGACTCGGCGTTCGTGTTGTAACGGAAAGCCAGCCGCACGGTCTTGCCCATGTATTCGGCGGGAATCTGTATGTCGGCCTTCGAGAAGGTAGCCCAGTCCGTGCCTTCGGTGTGCGCGCCGTTGAGCAACGTCCATCCGGCTGCGGGGTTGGCGGGGTCGAAACTGTCGCTGATGTACACCTGCTGGTTTTCCTGTCCCCTGTCATAGCGGAGGATGTACTCGTAGCTGACGTGGGCATCGGTTTGTCCGGCCAGGGAGATTTTGGGACTGACAAGGTAGTACGTACCTGCCGTGGTCGTTTGCGACGCATTGTCATATCCCGTAGCCTTGGCGGTGGAGAAATCAATGGTCCACTCACCCGCACCCGACGTGGTGTAGTTCTTAAACGCGCCGAGCGTCGTGCCGAAGGCTTCGGAATAGGGCAACGTCTTTTCGGTGTCGTCATCTCCGCCGGGATTGCCGCCGGGGGTTTCCTCGCCTGCGCCCGAAGCTACCTTGAAGTTCTTGACTTCCCACGTGGCGGACTTGTTCGTGGCTTTATAGCAGAGGGCCACGGTGACGTTTTCCTTGCCGCAGAACTCGGCGGGGATATTCACTTTGCCCGAAGTGTACCATGTGTCCCAGTCCGTGCCTTGCACCTGATTGTATTCGAGCGGTGTCCATGTGGCGGCAGCCACGTCGTTGTCGTAGTCTGCGCTGACGAGTAACCGGTAATGGCTTTTCAGCTGGTTTGAATTACCATACCGCAGGATGTAGTCGAAGCTGACATTTGCGGCTTCCGTGGCTGAGAGGTTCATCTTGGGGGAAATGAGCCAGCTCTCCGCCGGCACGTTCTCCTTTTGTCCGTCTCCGTCGGTATCGACAAAGGAGGTGACCTGCGCACTGCCGTAACTGATGGCCCAGGGATAGTTGCCGACGGGCGTGGCCGTGGTGAACTTGCCCAGGGATGACGAGAAACTCTCGTCTATGATGATGCCGTCAGGCTTGGGGTCTACTGTTCCGCCGCCGTTTCCGCCGGCATTGATGCCATAAGGTGCGGGTACGTCCTCGCAGGCCGTGAAGGCCAGCGCAAGGGCCGCCGTCGCAATGAATGAATATATCTTTTTCATGATGGAAGGATGATTATTGGTTTTCGTAAGTCGTTTTCTCTAATGCGGGATAGATGTCGTCGAGGCTGCGCAACTGCAACTGCCAGGAACTGTAATAGGTGAGCATACCCGTGTATGAACGGACGTCGGACGGTATGCGTGCATAGGACACTTCGTTGGACGTACCTGTGCGCAGCGCCACCTTGGATGTGTTCGACTGCAACTGTATGTCGCGGTCCACACCGTAGCCTAAGTCGCGCAGGGCCTCGGGACCGAAGACCTTGGGCAGCGGTTCGGTGCGTCCGGTCACCTCGCCCGTCTCGGCTTCGTCGCGGTGTGCGGCGTCGGCCTGCACGATGTTGCCCGTCACGGTGGCGAGCATCGGCGTGTTCAGATAGTTGCGGTTGGCCGTGGAACGCAGCCAGTCGTCGGTAGGTACGACGGGAACCAGCTCGGGTGCCGAGGGATTGGGGCGTCCCACGAGTTCCACGTTCGTGCGGCACAGTTCCAGCAGAATCGGACCGAGGCGCTTGTTTCCGCTCGACGTGATGTAGGGCTGGCCAATCTTGGGCACCTTGCTGTAACATCCGATGCAGAGGCCCTTGAGATTGACCTTGACGCGCTGACCCAGCTGGAAGTGGGGATAAAGGCAGGTGTTGCGCACGGCCAGCACGAGACACTGGTCGGTCCCGGCCTCACGGTCGATGTCGCGCAACAGGACTGTCTGGTACAGATTGCCGCTGACGTCGTTGGCACATACGACTCCCTCGAGAATGACGTCCTCGTCGATGTGTTTACAATCGTTGGTCTGCGAGAAGAGTGCGCTGTTCTCCTGCTTGAGCCGCGCGATGGTCATGTTGGTCTCGCCCACCGATACGGGCGAAGTAATGGAAGCTGCTCCGGGGTCGAGCTCGGGCGACTCCTTGTCCTCATTCATGCACGACGAGAAGGACAGGGCGGCCAGCGCTAACAGGAGCGGAGCGGCGGAAAATATCTTTTTCATATTTCTTGATGTATGCTTTGTTGGATTTCGTTCGCGGAAAGGCGGTGGCGGCACGGGGCCGCGTCCGCTCAGAACCTATAGCTTACGTTGAGGAAGGCGTTGATGGCGTTGGCGTAATAGTACTTCGAGTTCTTGGAGAAGACATAGGCACGTGCCTCGCCGGTGTTGTACACGTCGCCGCGGTTCTGCTCGTAACCGCCCGTACGCATATCGCGGTTGTTCAGTATGTTCTGCACGGACAGGCTCAGGGTGAGCTGGCGTCCCTTGTTGAGCCGGATGAAGCGGACGATGGATGCGTCGAGCATGAAGCCGCCGTCGAACTTCTCCTGCTTGGGCGAGCAGGCCTTGACGGGATTTCCGTCGGGGTCGAACAGGATGCCGCCGTTGGTATCCAGGTCGGCGGACGTCACGTCATAGACCAAGTTGCCATTGACGTCGTAGGACGAGGCCACATGATTATTGAGCACGTTGCTAAGACGGCGGTACTGCGAATAACCTACATACACACGGTCGTAGTAGTTGAGGTTCAGTCCGAAAATCCAGCCGCTCACGTTGTACTCCGCGCCTACGCTGAGCGCCGTGAGGGGCGTTCCGCTCACGCGCATACCGTCGGCAATGACGCGCATGGGCATGGCCTCGCCCGTGACGGGGTTGGACCACACGTTGAGTCCGGCCACGGTGGAAGCATCCATACCCTGATAGCTCAGCTGTGCATAGGGATTGTTCACGTAGCGGGCCTCGCTCACCGTCCCGATGAAGTTAAGGGAGAGCTTGCTCGTGAGCTGGTAGACGAGGGCGGCTTCCAGTCCGTAGTGCTGGCGGTCCACGCCGGTCATGGTCAGATAAGTGAAACGCTCCTCCGAGTCATTGTAGAAAGCGGTCTGCTCCACGGCGTTGTTGAATTCGGTGTAGAAACCTTTCAGCTTACCGGTAAGGTGTCCGAAGCGGAAGGAATAGGCCGCCTCCGCGCTGAATATTTTCTCGTTCGTCAGGTTGTCGATGAAGTTGTTCTGCATCTGCGCGGCCACGAAACTGTTTCGTGCCAGCGGGGCCACGTTCTCCAGCCCCATGCCGAGGGAGATGTTGTGCCCAGCCGCGGCGCGGAAGTTCAGTCCCAGCTTTCCGCCGCCCGTCAGGAAGTGCGCCTTTCCGCTGCGTCCGTATGAATTTTCGGGTGCCCGGCCGTTGCGCATCTTTCCGTCGCGCTCCATCTGCGTTCCCTCCACGTGTCCGCCCGCCGTAAAGGTGAAGCGGCCCGAATTGTGCAGGAACTGCATCCAGGCGCGTGCCTTGTTCACATATATATTATAATTGTATCCGAACTTGTCGCCCACACCCACGCGGCGGTTGGGGTGGTTCAGGTCGTTCTGCTCCTCGATGCTGCCCGCACCATAGTCGCGCGTGGCGAATTTGTCCACGTCGGTAAACCGGTCCGCGCCCAACAGGTCGGCGATGGTCTTGTAGTGCATACCCTTCGTAGAGTTGATTTGCGCTCCCAGGGCATATTTATTGTTGCGGTCGAAGGCATGGCTGAACGCAGTGTTGAATGCAAACACCATCTGGTCGTTGTGGCGACGCTCCACATAGTAGAGGGCCTCGCCTCCGAGGGCTGCATTCTGGCGGTTCACCATATACATGCGGTCCCAGTTCACCTGCCGGTGCGCCTCGTCCGAGGTCCAGTGGTCGTAGAGCGTATTGTACTGCTCGAGGAACGTCGGGTTCTCGGCCAGCCAGTCGGGGTTGTTGAAGTCGGGATTATACACGTTGAAGACGCTCGAGGGCATGTTCTTGTAGTAGTCCGGGCGCGGGTCATAGGCGTTACCGCTCCATCCGAGCGCCGTCGTGCCATACATGCTGTACTTGAAGCCCGCGCTCGTCGATAGGCGCATGTCGTCGTTGATGTTCCAGTCCCACGTCAGTATGGCGGTCGGCTCGAAGCTGTTCACCACGCGGGCGTTGCGCTTCTTGCCGCCCTGATAGCCCCAGTTGGGGTTGTAGAAGTGGGAGTTGGCCAGCCAGTAGGCCTCTTCGGTCGAGGCCGCCTGCTGTCCGCGCTCGGTGGGCGCGCCGAACGTGACGAGCGAAAGGCTGTGGCCGTTGCGGAAGTTCTTTTGTGCCGCCAGGAAATAGCTGAACGAGTTGTAGAACACACCGTCTATGGCCGAGAGGTCCTCGTTGGACCACCGGTAGCCCACGGAAGCGGCAAAGGCCCACCCCGAAGGCATCAGTCCCGTGGCATGCGTGAACAGGCCGCGCGCCACATAGTTGCGGTTACACCCCGAAAGCATCAGCTTGGAGCCTTCGGCAAACTGCGAGGCACGGGTGTTGATGTTGGTCGCGCCGCCCACGCCGGCCACGCCGAACGTGTTGTAGTCGAACGGTTCGACACCGTCCTTGTTGCGCGTCGCGTCGTTCAGTCCGCCAATCAGACCGTAGCTGAAGCGTCCCGTTTCCGTGTCGTTGAGCATCAGTCCGTTCATGTAGGTCTGACTGTACATGTTGTCGTAGGCCCTTACCTTGAACCTCATCGGTGAGAACAGGTAGCCCACTTCCGCCAGATAGGGGTCGCTGTTGGCCGACACCACCGACGAGACGGTCTGTGCAGCGTCGTTGTCCTCGTCGAGCTGCGACTCGGTGAACGTAAAGTCCGAGTTGTCGTCATTGACCCTCCTGAGCGAGTCGATTTTCTGCTGTTGCGCACAGGCCGTGCCCGCCAGACAGAAAACCGCCGCCATTAGTCTTGCTGTTTTACTCATAAATCGTAAAAAAATAACTTGTTTCAGTGCGTACGCGCTTGCCGTTTCCGACATCCGCCTGCACCGCCGTTTCGGGCTTTCAGGCGGCAGGTAACGCCGTTCGGGCGCCTACGCATCCGGTTCTTTATTGCCGCAAAGATAATGGAAAAACGTAGGAAAAATTTACAAAATCATGGATTTTTTCAGCTATCGGGCAAAAAAGCGCCGCCGCGGACGTCGGGCCGCAAGCCACATAGTCATTTTCCACGTTGTCCGATGAAAAAAATCATCATTCACCGACGAGTTTGGATTTTTACAAGTATCTTTGCAAGATAAAGGTAAAACCTGAAAAGTCAAACTTAAGTAAAACGCAAATGGCACTACCCATAGCATCCATACCCGTATTGACCGGTGAGACGGCCCGACGCTTCGAAACCGAGGCCCAGGCCAGATACCGGAAATACCTCAACCGTACAGAGGAAGAAAAGAAAGCGGATGCGGAAGCTCTGGAAAGAGGTTTCGCCAGACTTCGCCGTATGCTGGCCAAAGCGCATCTGGAGTGACAAATGAGTTTTCTCGAAGAAAGATGTTCCCTGTTTCCTTTGACCGGGCCGGAGGAAATCCAAGGCTTCACGTGTGGAGACCATGACCTTGACGACTTCTTTGCCAATGATTGTTTTGCTTATTCAAAGGAACTCCTGGGAAAAACATACTGTTACAAGACGGATGACAACACCCGGACAGTGGTATGCGCCTTCACACTCGCCAATGCAGGAATAAGAGTAAGCGACCTGCCGAATGCAAGGAAGAAAAAGATTGAGACAAACATACCTCATGTCAAAGCCCTGAAGGACTACCCCGCCGTCCTGGTGGCACGATTGGGAGTTTCAAAGAATTTCCATTCGCTGCATATCGGCAGCGATGTCTTGAGTTTCATAAAATTATGGTTTCTGGAACCATACAACAAAACAGGATGCCGTTTTGTGATTGTCGATGCCTATAACGAACCTGTGACAATGGAATTCTACAGGCAAAACGGCTTCACGATGGTGTTCAGCACAGAACAACAAGAAAAAGACTATCGTCACTTGGATGCCGATGTTCCATTAAGTACCCGCCTGATGTATTACGACCTGATGATGACGGCAGACGAATATAAAAAACCACTTTGATTCTCCAAACAGCGGCCGGACAGAAGTCCCGCTACCCTGAATAACACTGCGTTGTCCCCACGGCAACATCCCCGCCCGTCGCGGCCCGGCAGAACTACAAGCCACATAGAATTTCCTACAAGCCATGTAGTTTGAATTACATGGCTTGTAGTCGCGCGTAGATGGCATGTAGGTATGCCGCTCATTATCAATGGCAACGGAAAGCCGGATTTTCTGTCCGCGAAGCCGCGGGCCGCCAATCAGGAAAAGCGTACAAAAAATGCCGGAATCTTCAACCGGCGAAAAAAACGGGCAGAAGGTCTGAACCGATGCAGGAAAATAAATTCAGACAAAACATTTGCAGACTTCAAGATAAAGTCTTATCTTTGCAACACCAGAACCCCCAAGCCTCTTAACAATGCTCAAATCGGGGGTCGTTTTATTTTATATCCATGAGTGTTCCTTTTGACAAAACCTATGTACCATCCAAAGATATAGTAAGCCTGCTGAAGAATAGAGGACTGACTATTGACGACCCTCGGCAGTCGGAGCATTATATCCGTAATATAGGCTACTATCGCCTTAGCGCCTATATGTATCCTTTATTACAGAAGCCCAAGGAGGAACATCGCTTTAAGGCCGGAAGTAGTTTCCGGGATGCACTCAATTTGTATCGGTTTGACAAGAAACTGAGGCTTTTCCTTTTCAACGAGATAGAGAAAGTGGAAATAGCCCTGCGTAGCGCGTTGGCAAACGTTGTAACAGAAGAAACCGGCCATCCCTTTTGGATGACAGATGCAGCAATGTCAGCAAACGAGGCGAAGTTCAACCGGACAATGGCACTGGTGGACAAAGAACTGAAAAGTTCCAAAGAAGAATTTATCCTGCATTTCAGAAAGAAATACTGTAATGCCTATCCACCCGCATGGATGTTAGTAGAAATTCTTCCGCTCGGAGTCATGACACGCATCTATGAAAACCTGGCAGACAATGCACTCAAGAAAAAGATTGCAGCCCGGTTCTCTTTACCCGTACCGGTATTCATTTCATGGATTACTGTCATCACACTCACAAGAAACACCTGCTGCCACCACGCAAGGGTTTGGAACAAAGAAAATCCCATAACGCCAATGCTACCCAGGAAAACGTCAAGGCCTTGGATAAGCTCATCCATATCACCCAACAGGACATTTTTCGACATCTGTATCATCAAGTGGTTCATTGATATCATTTCACCTCACAACGACATGAAAGGTCATTTGCAGCGGCTGTTGGACGAATTTCCTATGATAGATATCCAGGCTATGGGCTTTCCAAAGAACTGGTCGGAAGAAGCACTGTGGAAAGAAAAATGAACCTATCCCCATCGGATAGGTAAGTTCCTATCGTCAAACCATCCGGCCGTCAGGCTTATATGACCTTTCAGACCTTTCTATTTCTTTTTATTTATTGTCTCTCCCTCTATACGTGGCGAAAAAAACGGTTGAAGACCTGGACCGATGCGGATTTTCTGTCCGCGCAGCCGCGGGGCGCGGCGGGCGGGGACACCGGGCATGAAAAGGTTGCGACCGGGCCTTTTCACAAAGACCCGGTCGCCGACAGAACTTAACAATTATAATTCGAGAATTATAACGAGAAATAAGTTCCCCTCCTTATTAATTTCCGCTCCAATCGGAGCTGCTCCAGCCGCCACGCTTGTTGGTCCAGGCGCCTCCGCCCGGTTCCGTCGCGTTGTCTATGATGCGGTCCTCGTTGTCGATGTTTGCATTCATCTTGCCTTTACCCGGATCGTCCGAGGCATTCAGTATGGGGCTTTCGATGTCCAGTTCGACGGGCTGAAGCGCGGGAGCGATATATGTCTTCTTCATGATTCTTGTTGTTGTAATTGTTAAATGGGTTGCCTGTATTATTTTACGAACACTTTCTTGCCGCCACGGACGTAGATGCCGGTTGCGGGGTGTTCCACGCGGCGGCCGCTCAGGTCGTAATAGGCTGCATTGTCATCGCTTCCGGTCTCGACAACCTTGATGGCCGTCACGTCGCCTTCGCCAAAGAGCAGGCCCTGCACGCCCTGTCCGTTCACAGGAACGTTATCGGCCGTGAGATAAGCCTTGCCGGCGGGGAGCTTCTCGATGATGTACTTGTAGAAACCGATTCGTCCGAATGCGCCGCTCAGGGCATAGGTTCCGTCAGCAGTATCGACGGTCGAGTCCACCGTACCCTGCAGGGTGTTTTCCGTAGGTTCGGTACCGGCCTCGATGGCGGGAACGAAGGTGGCGGCAGTCGCGTTCGTGCTGCGCAGCACCACGGCCGTGTTCTTGGGCAGCGTCGTGCCTTCGATGGCGGTCAGCTCCAGTATCTTTTCGTTGCGGACGGCGGAGAAGGCTTCCACGTTAGCGGGGATAGTCGTTGCATAAGGCAGGTAGAGCGATGCGTAGTTATAGCCGTCTATTGTCTTCGGGGTCTGAAGCGTTACATTGTTCATATCGTAATCTTTGACTTCTTCGAAGACGAAAGAGTTGGAATAATCGTCTCTCCAGCATACAGAGTTTCTCCAACCGTCAAGACGTCCGTTTGCAGTAGCCACGACAAAAGAGCCATCACTCTTAGTATCATCATTTCTTTTCGAAACCAAACGGAACGAACCGGGACGGGTCGAAGGCTGGGCGATAACATCAAAGTCACAGAACATGGCTTCATAGCTTTCGCTGTAGCCCTTGTTGTTGTTGTAACCGTTGCCATTGCCTTTCCATACCATATAGTTACCTTTGGCGGCATTAGTGAATATGTATTTATCGCCCACCTGGTGGCAGATGAAGATATTGCTCAGGTCTTTCTCGGCCGAATAGGGCTTGAGAACAATCTCGCCGTTTTCGTTATTGGCCATATAGTTGCTTTTGGGCAGGCGCTTCTGGACGTTTCTCAGGTAATAAGCCTTGCCGTCTTCGGGCATCACAACATCGGAACCAAGGGCGGATACATTTGTTTTCCAAGTATTGTATGCCGTCTCAAGTGCTGTAAGGTTAGCCGTGTTGAGGCCGTCCCTCTTTGCCGTCTCGAGCGCAGTTCTCAGCGCAGCGTTCAGTTCTTCCATGCCGCTTTCGGGGAAGCCCACCTTGTTGTTTTCCGAAAGGTCGAGCACATCCTCGGCCGAGGCCGTCAGGGTCTGTGTGATGCGTATCGTAGGATCTTCCGTATTGACTTCGAAGAACAGGAAGTGATTGTCACGACTTACATTCATACCGCCCTGATTAAGGGCAAAGTCGGAAGCCGAGGGAGGAGTGGGCCCGTCTTTTCTGACAAAAAACGCCCCGCCGGGATATGCCAGACGCACACCGCTGTAGTCGGTAGCGTTGTACTGCGCGCCCACATTGCCATGAACAGGTTCGAAATCCAAGGTCTCAACGTCATATACGTAGTAAGTCTGCGCAAGATACTCGTCGCTTATCTTGGAAATCTCGAAAGACTTGCCCGGGAAGTTACCACCGCCGGTCGAAGACACACCTACAAACACACTTTGGTTGCCCGCATTGTACCATCCCATGTGTTGATAGACCGTTCCGGCATCATTGGTAGCCTTTATGAGTATTTTAGTCTCGGAACCATCGTCAGAACCACCGTTCTCGTTATCTACAACGAAATAAAACTTATACACGGGAGTAGCACTGGTAGAGATACCGTTGGCGGCGGCATACTGTCCCTTACAGTTCTTGATGGCGAATTTACCGGGGTTACTGGGATCCTCTTCAAAATAGAAGAACGTGGAGGATACATTGTTCATGGCATGCAACGAGAACGTCCATGTATTATGGCCAACAATGGCGGGAGTGTTCAGGACATACTTGCCGGCAGTAAAACTTTCACCGTTGAAACCTGCTACAGCTCTCATCTGATACCATCCGCTGGTGATCTCGCTCGCTTTCACCGGAACAAAATCCGGAGCTGCAGGGGGATCTTTTTCCACCATCGTCCAATAACTTCCGACATTGGTGGCTGCGCTGGCATACAATACGATATTACCGCCTCCACCTCCGGATTGGTTCCAACCCAACTGGCTGGCATCGGCCGCATCCTTGGTGGCATAAGTGACAAAAGTCACATCGTTGCCGTTTGTTTTCAGTTTCCATTTCTCGGCATCCGTCGGCGTACCCTGCATCCACTTGATTGCTCCGCCGGACTCTACATCTGCTGCAGAGACATAAGCGTCATAGGTAGCCGACTTGATGTAATAAATGCCCTCTTCGCCATCGACAGTTTCAAAACTGAAGAGCGTGGAGGCCTCAATGTTGCTGCTCTTGAAACCACCGCCGTTGGTAGCGATACAATAGTTCGCATCCTGTCTGCTGATAAGCTTGTAATAGTGCTTTTCGGTCGCGGTGGACACCTGAGGCACGGTTACCTGCGCTGTGGCCCACACGGAAACCAGCAGCGAGAAAAGGAAGGTAATTTTTCTCATGTTTTTGCTAATTGTTAATTGATACTTGGGTTTTATAATTTTCGGTTGTTCTTACACTGAGACTTAAGGTAATTTTTTCAGATGAACGGCGCAAAAATACTTACGAAGGCTTAAATCCGCAAATTGGGGGGGGTAAAAAATGTTAATTTGATAAATTTTCTTCAAAAAGGCGGGAAAAGGTGCTGTTCCGGTGTGGAATCCGTCGGAAAAAGCCGGTTGTGAAACCGCCCGCCGCAGACCCGGCAAAACTACAAGCCATGTAGCATTTCCTACAAGCCATGTAATTCAAACTACATGGCATGTAGTCGCGCGTAGATGGCATGTAGGTATCCCTCTCATTATCAATGGCAACGGGAAGGCGGATTTCCGGCCCGCACGGACGTGTCACGCGGCAGGCAGGAACGCCGGGCGCAGACCGGAAACCGGACCGGCCGCCGGCCGTCACAGCAGAGGAAATGCGCGGACCGGAGCGGAAGAACCGACCGGAAAGCATGAAAGAAAGCGCAAGAGTTTTTCGGGAAAAAGCACGACTTACGGAGAAAAGCACTACCTTTGCGGCTAAGAAACATTCATCACCAAGACGGTATACACATGAAACGCATTTGGATAAGCCTGCTGCTGCTGGCATTCGCGGCCACGGCGACGACAACGGCGGCAACGCCCGGAAACAACACTGACAACGAGAAACGCTATGCGCTCTACGGGGTGGCTTTCTACAATCTGGAGAACCTCTTCGACACGGTACACGACTACGGCAAGCGCGACTACGAGTTCCTGCCCGACGGCACGATGAACTGGGGCAAGATGAAGTATGAGGCGAAACTGCACAACATGGCCAAGGTGCTGTCACTGCTCTGCACGGACAAGCTGCGGCAGGGACCGGCCGTCATCGGCGTCTCCGAGGTGGAGAACCGCCGCGTGCTGGAAGACCTCACGGCACAGCCGGCACTGCGCGACCGCGGGCTGGAAATCGTTCACTACGACGGGCCCGACCGCCGCGGCGTGGATTGCGCCTTCCTGTACAATCCCCGTATGTTCAAGCTGGAGAGCAGTATGCTCGTCCCCTATTACTACCTCTACAAGGACCGCCCCGACGAGGAACTGCTGGGCTTCACGACCGACGCCGACGGTCGCGTGACGGCGCGCACCGAGCTGCTGGGCGACACGACCTACATCACGCGCGGCTTCTTAGTCATGTCGGGCCGGCTGGCGGGCGAGAAGATGCACTTCATCGTGAACCACTGGCCGTCGCGTGCGGCAGGCAGCGAGGCGCGCGAGCGGGCCGGACACCAGGTGCGGCTGCTCAAGGACGCGCTCCTGCGGCAGGACCCCGGGGCCAAGGTGGTCATCATGGGCGACATGAACGACGACCCCGACAACAAGAGCATGACGACGGCCTTGGGCTGCAAAAGGCGCACGCAGGACGTCAAGACGGACGGCGAACTGTATAACCCGTGGTACGACATGCTGTACAAGACAGGACAGGGCACGCTGCGCTACAACGGCAAGTGGAACCTGTTCGACCAGATAGTCTTCACGGGCAACCTGCTGGGCACCGACCGCTCGACACTGAAGTTCTACCGCAACGAGATATTCATGCGCGACTGGCTCTTCCAGCAGGAAGGACGCTACAAGGGCGACCCGCTGCGCACGCACAAGAGCGGAGTCTGGCTCAACGGATACAGCGACCACCTTCCGACGATGATTTACCTGGTCAAGGAGGTGGAATAATCCGCCGGCCGCACAGCCCCGCACACCTATATAATATATAAGAAAACATTCACGCACACAAAGAAAGATATGGCACAGAAACCCGGCATACCCAAAGGCACACGCGACTTCTCGCCCGTGGAGACGGCGAAGCGCAACTACATATTCAACACCATCCGCGACGTTTACGCCCTCTACGGCTTCCGGCAAATCGAGACGCCGGCCATGGAAAACCTCTCCACGCTCATGGGAAAATACGGCGAGGAGGGCGACAAGCTGCTGTTCAAGATACTGAATTCGGGCGACTTCAAGCACGGCGCCACCGCCGCCGAGTATGACGAGCGCACGGCCGCGCAGCTGGCCCCGCGCTTCTGCGAGAAAGGCCTGCGCTACGACCTGACCGTCCCCTTTGCCCGCTACGTCGTGCAGCACCGCGACGAGCTACAGATGCCCTTCAAGCGTTACCAGATTCAGCCCGTGTGGCGCGCCGACCGGCCGCAAAAGGGTCGCTACCGCGAGTTCTACCAGTGCGACGCCGACGTCGTGGGCTCCGACTCGCTGCTCAACGAGGTGGAACTGATGCAGATAGTGGACGAGGTGTTCACCCGCTTCGGCATACGCGTCTGCATCAAGCTGAACAACCGCAAGATACTCTCGGGCATCGCCGAAGTCATAGGCCGCGCCGACAAGATAGTGGACATCACCGTGGCCATCGACAAACTGGACAAGATAGGCCTGGACGGCGTGAACGCGGAACTGCGCGCCGCGGGACTGGCCGACGACGAAATCGACAAACTCCAGCCCATCATCCGCCTGGAAGGATCGAACGCCGAAAAGATAGCCACCATGCGCGACGTGCTGGCCGCCAGCGAGACGGGACTCAAGGGCTGCGACGAAGCGGCCTTCGTGCTCGACGCACTCGGCGATGCGGAACTGCACAACCGGGTCGAGCTTGACCTGACGCTGGCCCGCGGACTCAACTACTACACGGGCTGCATCTTCGAGGTGAAAGCCCTCGACGTGGAGATAGGCAGCATCACGGGCGGCGGACGATACGACAACCTGACCGGCATCTTCGGGTTGCCGGGACTGTCGGGCGTGGGCATCTCGTTCGGCGCGGACCGCATCTACGACGTCCTGGGCCAGCTCGGCCTCTATCCCGAAGCCGCAGCCGCAGGCACGCGCCTGCTGTTCATCAACTTCGGCCCGCGCGAGGCGGCAGCCTGCCTGCGCATGGCGGCAGCGTGCCGGCGCGCCGGAATAGCCACCGAAGTGTTCCCGGACAGCACGAAAATGAAAAAACAGATGGCCTATGCCAACGCACACGCCATCCCCTTCGTGGCCATCGTGGGCGAAAACGAACTGGAAGCCGGCAACGTCATGCTCAAGGACATGGCCACGGGCCGGCAGCAGGCACTCGGCATCGAGGAAGTCATAGCCGCCGTCACCGCCGCCGCACCGCAACAGGACTGACGCGCCGCAAACCGACCATGAACCATCAAAAAGAACAGACATCATGAACAGGAACCATTACACGGAAGTGAACTTCAAGGCCATCGCACTCGTGGCCGTCGGCGTCATCGTCCTGGTGTTCGCCTTTGCCATCGGACTGCCGCTCTACAACGTATGGTCGCAGGAAATGGAAGGCAAGGCCGAATTCGCCAAAGCCGAACAAAACCGGAAAATCAAGGTGGAAGAGGCACGCGCCAACCTGGAAGCCGAAAAACTGAACGCGCAGGCCGAAATAGAACGGGCCAAGGGCGCGGCCGAAGCCATACGCATCGAGAACGGAAGCATCACCCCGACGTACATCCAATACCTGTGGGTGCGCCAGCAGGCCGACCTGGGCAACAAGACCGTCATCTACGTGCCGACGGAGACCAACCTGCCCATCCTTGAGTCCACCCGTATGCTGACGCAGAAGGACAACTGAGAAAACGCGCACGGACAGAAAGACGACACGAAGCCGGCGGCGGGGAAATCATCCCGCCGCCGGCTTCGCCGCATAAACGCGCCCGGATGGTCCGTCCGCCGTGGCCCGAAAACCGTCCCGCAACCGGGCGGAAACTAAGATAGGGATAGGAAAAACTAAGATAGGGACAGTTTTTCCTATCCCTATCTTAGTTTTTACTACATGCACGGATAGAATTTCCGTGAAGTAAAGCTCCGGTTTCCAGCTTCCGTGTACGGTGCGCCCCGTCCCGGCCGCACCATACCCGGCGCGGATTATTTCTTTCCCGCCGCAGACGGGGCACCGGTCTGCACGGGGCGGCTGAATCCGTCGGCCGTAGCCCTCTTCTCCATGCGCCCGATGCGGGCGTCAAGGTCGGGGTGCGTGGAGAACAACTGGTTCAGACGGCTGCTCTTCTGCGCGCCGGCGGCATCCTGCAACTGCTTCAGACGGCTGAACGACAAGGCCATCGCCCACGGGTTCTTTCCCGCCTTCCGCAGGAACTCATACCCATAGTCGTCGGCCGCATTCTCCTGCTTCTGCGAATAGCGCGCATTGACCAGCGCCTCGCCCAGGCTGCCGAGTTGCGAATCCGTGAGCGCCGCGGCCACGCTGCCGCCCGACGCCACGCCGTCCTTCAGCGCCGAAGTGAGGAGAGCGGTGCGGAACGCCTTTTTCGAATCCTTGTGGGCCACATGTCCCACCTCGTGGCCGATGACCCCGAGCAACTCCTCGTCGGTCATGATGTCCATAAGCGAGGAAAAGACGCGCACACTGCCGTCGGCACAGGCGAAAGCGTTCACATCGATGACGTGATAGACCTTGAAGTTCAAGGGGATGCCTTCCACGTCGGTCAGTCCTTGCGTGAGTTTCTTCAACCGCAGGGTATAGGCGTCGTCGTCAGCACACACGGGATTGTTCTTGTCCATCCACTCGATGTACTCCTTGACATAGGCGGCCATCTGCGCGTCGGTCAGCGTAGCCGCCTGTACGGCCTTCTGCGCGCCGCCGATGGCCTTCTTGAAATTGAACTGTGCCGCAGCGGGCACGGCCGCAACCGTACAGAACAGGGCCACGGCAGATTTCACAATCAATCGTTTCATGATACTTTCAGTTATTTCTTATAATGCGGCGCAAAGGTAATACAAAAACGGGACATGGAAAACGCCGGTGGAACGCCGTGGCAGGAGAAAAAAGAATAAGACATCCACACCTGCCATCTATGCCGGAAGGTATAACTGCAGGCAAAAGATTCACCAAACCGACCGGTAAAAACAGACACGACAATTAATTTCACTGCCGGGAACGTTCTTTCAACATGATAAAATACCCGTAACGGATGCGATACGCTTTTCTGCTATCGCATCCGTTACTCGTTGTTACATAATACCATAACTCCGACAGGCGTAGCGCATGGACGCTAATAAAATTAACCTGTCCGGATTTAAGGAAGGTACATGTATGCCAAACATGATTAAACGACAGAAAAATAATGGCCGGACCGTTGGATAGGAAAATGCCAACCTCTACATTCGCATATCGGACAATGATTCAAAATCAGAACATATAGGTATGCAGACACTATTGGAACGTTTTCTTTTGGCACTCGGCGTGGAACACACGCATACATTTGCTTCGGAGGCATGGCGCAGACACCCCTACGGAGGTACGATGTGGGGGATGATGAAATTACTCGGAACGTATGGCGTAAAGGCATCTGCCGTACGCATCGCGGACAAGGGCAAGTTACAGGAGCTGCCTATGCCGTTGCTTGCCGAGGTATCCCGCAGTCTCCTGCTGGTGAAAAGTGCAGACGAGCGGCATGTCGTCTGCGAGCAAAAGGGCAAAGATGTAAAAATGACCGTCGGGGAATTTACGGACCGCTGGTCCGGTGTGGTGCTGACAGCCGTTACAGACTCCCATCCGGGCGAACCCGATATCGAAAGCCATCGCCGCAAAGAGCGGTTCGTCCGGATGGAGCGCGTCGTCCTGGCCACGGCCGGCGTGACGGCCATGGCGGTCGCTCTGTCGGGCCACCACGGCCCCATGGCTCCGTTCGTCCTTTCGCTGGCTCTGAACCTGGCCGCACTATACGTCTGCTACCTGCTTATACAGGAAACATTACATGCCGAAAACCGGCTGGCCGACAGACTTTGCAGCCTGTTCACCCCGCACGGATGCAGCAGCCTGCTGGAGACAAAAGCCGCCAAGATAGCCGGCCGTTACGGATGGAGCGAATGCGGATTCGGTTTCTTCGCCGGCAACCTGTTGATGCTGACACTATGGCCCGAAGGGGGCATGATATGCCTGTCGGCGGTCATAGCATGTGCCTTGCCGTTCACCGTATGGAGCATCTGGTACCAAGGCCGCCGCGCCAAAACGTGGTGCCCGCTATGCCTGACCGTGCAGGGCCTTGTATGGTTGCAATTCCTGATATTGCTCTTTTCGGGACATTACTCGGGAACGGCCGCCGCACCGGCAGCGGCGGAAATAATCGTCGGACTGGCCGCACAGGCCCTGACCGTAGCCGCACTCGCCGCAGTCACGCACAGGGTAACCGCCGCCGCGAAGAACGCAAAAGAAGCGCAGGCGGAAATCGCAGCCCTCAAACGCCTGAAATACGACTTGTCCGTCTTCGCCGGAATGCTGGAAAGACAACCGCGGTACGAGACAGGGCCGGCGGCATCGGCACTGCTCTTCGGCAACCCGCAACCCGGAAAGCCCGAAATCACGATATTCAGCAATCCTTACTGCGACCCGTGCGCACGGATGCACCGGCGGGCACAGGCCCTGATGGACGCCGGTTTCGGCATCCGCTATGTATTTACCTATTTCACCGACGAACTGAAAGGAGCCAACCGGTACATCATCGCGACTTATCTGAAAGAAGGCGCGGAACGGACATGGCGGCTGCTGTCCGGCTGGTACGCCGGCGGAAAAGAGGAAGGACGCCGTTTCTTCACCGGCGTGACCGACGGGGAAGCCTGTGCCGCAGCGGTAGATGCCGAGCTGGAAAAGCACGACCGATGGGCCGACCGGACAGGACTGGACGCCACGCCCAAGGTTATCGTGGACGGACGGCCGCTTCCCGACGGATACAAGATTGAAGATCTCATCGAACTGTTCTGAAAGATACTATAATTCAATTCACAGGCATTATGAAAGAGACTATTTCCGTATATGCTCCCAATCTCGCCAGGAGACCGGAGCGTAAAGCCTCCATCGAGGCGCAGTTTGCCGGCCGGGACGAGTTTTCCCTGACCGTGGTTCCCGCCATCGAACGCGACAACGGCCCTTGGGGACTGTGGCAGACATTCTACGGCATCGTGGAGCATGAAGCCGCACAGGGCAGCCGCTACTTCATTTTCTGCGAAGACGACCATGTATTCACCGAAGACTACGATGCCAATGCCTTGCGCGACCGCATAGCCGAGGCCGACGGGCTCGGGGCCGACCTGCTGTCGGGAGGCATGAGCTGGATGCGCGCTCCCGTACAGGTGTCGGCCCACCTGTTTCACGTGGATGCCTTCAACGGCATGCAGTTTACCGTCATCTTCAACCGGTTCTACGACAAAATCCTGTCCTACCGCACGGACAAAGGGTATGTCACCGACAAGTTCCTGTCGGAAATCACGGACAAGGTGTTCGTCATCTGTCCGAACATCAGTATGCAGATTGATTTCGGCTACTCCGATGTCACAAGTCTCAACAACGAAGCCGGGCGTGTGCCGGCCCTGTTCCGGAACATGCGCCGGCGGCTGGCGGTGCTCGACAAGGCCCACACGTTCTATCGCACGGCCCGCAACATTCCGGCCGCCAATGCCATCCACGAAGACGGGGAGAACACAACATGCAAGGCCGGCGAGGTGGTTCTGCCCGCATTCGTCATCCATCTTCCCGAACATACGGAACGGCTGGCCCATATCCGGCGGGAGTTTGAAGGGCGCGACGAGTTCGACGTGCACATTGTCGAAGCCTGCCGACACCGTCGCGGAGCCACGGGCCTGTGGCACAGCATCCGTAAGATAGTGGAACAGGCCGACAAGGACGGTGACGACGTCATCCTTGTCTGCGAAGACGACCACACATTCACGGCCGACTACGACCGTGGCCGGTTCTTCCGGCAGGTACGCGAGGCCGGCATCATGGGCACGCACATCCTGCTGGGCGGTATCGGCGGCTTCGGCGACATGGCGCCCGTCTGCGACGGCCTGTGGTGGGCGGACTGGACGTGGTGCACCCAGTTCACCGTCATCTACAAACGGGCCTTTCCGCTCATCCTCGCTGCCGATTTCGGCCGGAAGGACGTGGCCGACGAATTCCTGTCGCGCCTGCTGACCAACAAGCTGGTCGTCTATCCCTTTGTGTCGGAACAGACCGACTTCGGCTACTCCGACGTAACGGTTTCCAACAACCGGAAAGGACAAATCACGGAACATTTCGACAACAGCCGCCGGCGAATCGAACTGTTGCTGCGCAGTGTGCTGAAATACGACACCGCGCCGGATATGCACCCCGACGGAGATAACGAAAAGATGGCTTCCTACCTGCGCGGCAGCGGCCCTCACGGCCTCCATCTGGGCTGTGGACCGAACCCCATCGACGGCTGGCTCAACACAGATGTCCGGCCGACAGGCCGGGCCGTCCGGCTCGACGCCGCACGTCCGTTCCCGCTTCCCGACGCCGGCTTCGACTACGTTTTTTCCGAACACATGTTCGAACATCTCGACTACGAAGAGGGACGTTCCATGCTTCACGAATGCTTCCGCGTACTGCGACCGGGCGGCATCCTGCGGCTGACCCTGCCTACACTCGACTTTCTCATCCGTCTTTATCGGGAACCTGAGACTGAAATCCACCGGCGATACATGGAGTGGCATCTGAAACGGTTCGCGCCGCGCATCTATGCCGACTTCGCCGCTGATGGAAATCCCTTGCCGGCATCGCTCGTCGTGAACGACTTCATGCGGATGTGGGACCACCGCACCATCTACGACCTGGCTACCTTGCGCGAAATGCTCACACAGGCCGGATTCAGCCGCGTGGCGGTTCAGGAAAGCGGCCGAAGCAGCCATCCATTTCTTTGCGGACTGGAACGTCACGGCACCGTCATACCCGATTGGGCCAACCGGCTGGAGTCCGTCACGGTAGAAGCCACAAAATAACAGATACAACCCGGCGGGACAATCGTCCGCCTATTTATAAACCCTCTAAAAACAACAATTATGAAAAAGAAAATGACTATTCCCGAAACAAACGAACTGGGAAACGTGCTCACACCCGAAGAGATGAAAGAGATCACAAACAGAGCGTACGAACATAAAGTTTGTACATGTACCTTAGTGATAAATGGCGCTTTTGAAAAACATGAGCCAGAAGGATATTGGGATGATTTGGAAAGCTGTAGAGAAGCTTGTGCAAGAGCTTGCAAAAAAGGTTGTACCAATTATGTCGCCAATTATTTTTATGAATATGGCTCCGGTTCTGGCTATGGTTCGGAAGAAGGCTCTATCTCCGGTTCCAAACCAGACTCAGGCTCTGATTCTGGATCCGATGATACTTTCTTCTAAACTAAAGCAATAAATTCTAAAATCTGTCTTCTGGAACAAAAACATGTTGTCCCGTCCTGAAAGATGTTGACTGGGATTTGTATTGATATTTGTTAATATAT
>ERZ827108.673-NODE-673-length-55119-cov-8.308132_pt1 | contig 55119 bp, 35 predicted proteins | sample MGYA00519921_ERZ827108 | MGnify/ENA primary metagenome ERZ827108 (study PRJEB31778, sample SAMEA3449258) | human gut metagenome | biome: human gut; feature: human-associated habitat; material: faeces | place: United Kingdom | collected 2010/2012 ...
AGTTTTATATAGTTTTATAAGAATATAAAAAAATAACTGTAGCTTTTAATTTATTACTAAACATTATAATTAAGTTACCTGTCCATTTTAACTGTTAAAGGGATATGTTATGTCGGACATATCGGAGAGGCCTTTACAGTGTATCGTTTTTGATTATTATTCTGTATTTTACAAGTCTTATTCTGCAATTAAATAGTCAGAATAAGGCTTGTAATTTTTTGCAATATTAAAGCTATACTATATATAATTAAGTATTGCACAGAATTGAAAAATTTGATATAATATATAATAATTAGTGGTTATTTTAACTGAAATCATCATATAGTGCCAAAAATCTCCGTTTGCCGCTGTGGAGATTTTATTATTGTTTATATGGGTACTTCAACGGCATGAAAGGAGTTTAATATGAATATTGCAGCAGCACAATCCGGAGGCCCTACATGTGCAATTAATGCTTCTCTCGCAGGAGTTTTTTCAGAAGCGTCAAGAAATGAGCAAATCGATAAAATTTATGGTTCTATAAATGGTATTGAAGGCATTATTAATGACAGACTTGTGGAAATGAGCAGTATAATAAAAAGCAATAAGGATCTGGAGCTTCTTAAGCTTACTCCTTCTACTGTATTGGGATCATGCAGATTTAAGCTTCCTGATGCTGATGATAACAGCGAGGTTTATGAAAAGATCATTTCCTGCTTTAAAAGAAATAATATTGATATTTTCTTTTATATCGGCGGAAATGATTCTATGGATACAGTATGTAAGCTTTCTGAATATTTTAAGAAAAACAATATTAATGTAAAGGTTATTGGGATTCCTAAAACTATTGACAATGACCTTATGTGTACAGATCATACTCCCGGATTCGGTTCAGCTGCAAAATATGTTGCGGCAACAGTTCAGGAAATTGCAAGGGATAGCTCTGTATACAGTGTGAAATCTGTAACTGTTGTGGAGATTATGGGACGTGACGCAGGCTGGCTTACAGCTTCAACCTGTGTTCTTAAAGCAAATGATGAAAATGCTCCGCATCTTATTTATTTACCCGAAACGCCATTTAGTGTTGAAAGATTTCTTGAAGATGTAAAAAGAATGCTAGTGGAGCATAACGCTGTTGTTGTTGCTGTTTCGGAAGGATTAAAACTTAGTGACGGGGAGTATGCTGCTGAAGAATTCCAATCGGGACACGATGATGCATTCGGTCATAAATATTTATCGGGAATAGGAAAATGTCTTGAAAATATTGTCAGAAAAGAAATTGGCTGTAAGGTTCGTTCGATCGAACTTAATGTAATGCAGAGATGTGCGTCACATATGGCTTCAAAAACTGATGTAGACGAATCAGTAAAAATAGGTGAAGAAGCAGTAAAGGCAGCCGTAAAAGGCGAGACTGGTAAAATGATGGCATTTAAAAGAATCAGCGACAGACCTTATTTTTCGGAAATTGTTACTGTAGATGCAAAGGAAGTTGCCAATAAGGAAAGACTGTTTCCAAAGGAATGGATAAATAATCAAGGCAATAATGTTACAGCTTTTGCTCTGGATTATTTCCTGCCGCTTATTCAGGGAGAAGTAAATGTTCTTATGGAAAACGGTATGCCGGTACATTTGAAAATTCCAAACTGGTTTTAATAAAAAATACTTGACAAGCTTAAAAAAAACTGATATAATAACTATGTAAATTTTTATATTGTAATCTCAGGAATTGAAGGGGTGCACCACCACGGGTGCAACCCTTTTTTTGTCTTTTTGAGGAATAAAAGGAGGAAATATGAAAATAAACGGTAAAGAAATTAAACTTGAAACTCAAACAATTCTGTCGGGTATTTTGAAGGATCAGGGATTTAATCTATTGAAAATTGCGGTAATGAAAAATGGAGATATTGTTCCAAAGGCAGAATATGATAAAACGTTAATAAATGATAATGATAGTCTTGAAGTCGTAAGTTTTGTGGGTGGTGGCTGATGAAAATTATACTTAATGGTAAGCCGTTTGAAACGCAGTATTTGAGATTATTTGAGATCCGTGATAAATATTTTGATTCCGCATGTATTACTATTTTAAACGGTTTTCAGACATCTGATAATTTAACTGTCAAAGACGGAGATATTGTCAGCATTATCAAAAAAGGAGTTATGCCTCCTAAGGAAGAGTTGGAAAGTCTTATGGCGGCAAGACATACGCCTAAAGTTCACGATACAGTAAAAAAAGCAAGAGTCGCCGTATGCGGACTAGGCGGACTTGGCTCAAATATTGCAGTAATGCTTGCCAGAACGAGTGTAGGGTATCTGAAACTAATTGATTTTGACATTGTTGAGCCAAGTAATCTTAACAGACAGAGTTATTATGTTGAACATCTGGGTATGTTTAAAACAGATGCTTTAAAAGAACAGATCAAAAGAATAAATCCTTTTATTGAGGTTTGCTGTGAAACAGATAAAATTACAGATGAAAACTGCGCACAACTGCTCAGCGACTGTGATATAATCTGTGAGGCTTTTGATAATCCTGAAACTAAAGCTATGCTTACTGAAAGAGTCCTTTCTGATTTTCCTGACAAAAAGCTGGTATGCGGTTCGGGAATGGCAGGATTTGAAAGTTCTAATAAAATAATAACTAAAAAAATAATGAAAAATCTGTATATCTGCGGAGACGGTGAATCAGAAGCCAGACCGGGAAACGGTCTTATGGCGCCGAGAGTTTCAGTCTGTGCAGGACATCAGGCTAATATGATATTACGGCTTATTATGGAAAATGAGGAGCCGTGAGAGGAGTAAAGAAGATGAATAATGATAAGCTTATTATCGGAGGACATGAATTTAATTCCCGTTTTATTTTGGGTTCGGGAAAGTTTTCTATGGACATGACAAAAACGGTTATTGAAAATGCGGGAGTAGAAATGGCAACTATTGCAGTTCGCCGTGCAGATGCCGGAAGCAGTGACAGTATTATAGATTATATTCCTGAGGGAATAACACTTCTTCCTAACACAAGCGGTGCAAGAACTGCCGAAGAAGCGCTTAAAATTGCAAGACTTGCAAGAGAACTGGGCTGCGGCGATTTTGTTAAAGTCGAAGTTATTCGTGACACTAAATATCTTTTGCCGGATAATTATGAAACGATCAGAGCAACTCAGATGATGGCAGATGAGGGATTTATTGTAATGCCTTATATGTATCCTGATCTGAATGCAGCGAGAGAACTTGTAAAAGCAGGAGCATCGGCGGTAATGCCTCTTGCAGCTCCTATTGGCAGTAACAAAGGACTTGTAACAAAAGACTTTATAAAAATTCTTATTGAAGAAATTGATTTGCCTATAATTGTTGACGCTGGTATTGGACGTCCGTCACAGGCATGTGAAGCAATGGAAATGGGCTGTGCTGCTGTTATGGTAAATACTGCCGTTGCAACTGCCGGAAATGTAGGGTTAATGGCTTCTGCATTTAAGCTTGCTGTTGATTCAGGAAGACTTGCTTATCTTGCCGGTATGGGACGTGTTTTGGAGCATAAGGCAGAAGCTTCAAGTCCTCTTACGGGATTTTTGGAGGATTGATAAATTATGATAAAAATTCGTGAAACCAATCATATGGAATATCAGGAAGGTATGGAGCAGATTGATCATAGTATCATGAACAAGGTTCTTGAAATGACTGATAAATATGATTACTCAAAATATACTGCATGGGATGTCCGCAACGTACTGTCAAAGGATAGTATTGATATTAATGATTTAGCTGTTTTGCTTTCTCCTGCGGCAGAACCGATGCTGGAGCAGATGGCACAGCGTGCAAAAACTGAAACTGCAAAGCATTTCGGTAATACAGTGTGTATGTTTACGCCTCTTTATATTGCAAATTACTGTGAAAATTACTGTGCTTACTGTGGTTTCAACTGTTCTAATAAAATTAAAAGAGGAAAGCTTTCAATGGAAGAGATCGAAGCGGAGTACCAAACTATTTCAGAAACCGGACTTCGTGAAATTCTTCTGCTTACAGGAGAGTCAAAAACCGCTTCTCCAGTTGAATATATTGCAGACGCTGTAAGACTTGCAAAAAAATATTTTTCAACTATAGGCATTGAGGTTTACCCAATGAACTCCGATGAATATGCTCTGATCAAGGAAGCGGGTGCGGATTTTGTAAGCGTTTATCAGGAAACTTATAATCCTGTAAAATATGAGGAAGTACATTTAAGGGGAGCAAAGAGAATTTTCCCATATCGTTTTAATGCGCAGGAACGTGCATTAATGGGCGGTATGAGAGGTGTTGCATTTGGTTCTCTTCTTGGACTTAGCAACTTCCGAAAAGACGCTTATGCAGCAGGACTTCATGCATATATGATTCAGAAAAAATATCCGTGGGCAGAGATATCATATTCTCTTCCAAGACTGCGCCCATATATAAACAATGCGGAAAATAATCCGAACGATGTTCATGAAACTCAGCTTTTACAGGTAATGTTGGCGTATAGGATTTTCATGCCTTATGCAGGAATTACAATTTCAACTCGTGAACGTGCCGGTTTCAGAGACAATGTAGTTGGACTTGCGGCTACAAAAATTTCAGCAGGCGTTAAAGTAGGTATCGGCGGTCATGGAGATAATGAACAAAAGGGAGACGAACAGTTTGAAATATCTGATCCTAGAAGCGTTGATGAAGTGAGACGGTCTTTGTTTGATAAGGGACTTCAGCCTGTTTTTACCGATTATGTGAGAGTGTAATATATGGTTATTGCGGTAACAAACAGAAAGCTTTGTACAGATAATTTTGTATTGCGAGTACGTGAAATCCTGTCTGCCGAACCTTTTGAAGTAATACTTCGTGAAAAAGATTTAAGCGATGATAAGTACTGTCAGCTTGCAAAGGAGATTGTTGCAGATAATAATGGGTATAAAAAAGTACTTGCTTTGAACCGTCCGGAAATAGCTTTGGAGCTGGGAATTGAAAATGTTCATCTTACTATGCAGCAACTAATGGAACATGGGAGACCGTCTTTTATAAAACGAGCCGGAGTATCGGTTCATTCCGCAGAAGAAGCTGAAACAGCACAGAAACTGGGCGCTGATTATCTTATTGCCGGACATATTTATGCAACCGATTGTAAAAAAGGTGTTCCTCCCAGAGGAATTGAATTTTTCAGGGGTGTATGTGAAAGTGTTGATATTCCTGTTTTTGCGATAGGAGGTATTTCGGAAAATAACTTTAATGAACCGCTTGAAAACGGTGGAACGGGAGTTTGCCTGATGTCAGAATTTATGAAATTTGAAAATCCATATGAACGTGTAAGGATTTATAAATAAATTTATAAAAAACCAAGATGGAATAATGAACCGGTGTACAGAACAACTATACACCGGTCTTTATTGTATTAATGCTTACATAAAAAAGCGACTAAGAGTTATCTTAGTCGCTTTAATTTATTTTTTAGAATAAAATTCATTATCAGGTTTATCTGCCGGACCTAAATCATCTAATGTGTTTAATTGTAGGACGTAATTAATAATAGCAATAGAATCCTTTGTATCTAATATTTCATCATATACAGTATTAGAGTTTTCTTTTGCAGTTGCATTTTGAAGTGAATACATTGTGTTGCTGATTAAATATTTATTTAATACAACAATATCAGTTGAATTAACCTCGCCATCTACATTAGCGTCACCATAAAGAACTCTGTTCCAATCGATTATTGAATCAGGATCAACGGTAGTTGTAACTGCTGTAGTAACAGTAGTAACGACCGGTGTTGTTGAAACAGCTGTTGTAACTACAGGTTTTGTTACTGTTACATTAACTATAAATTCCTGTCCTTCAGGAGTTGTAACTGTGATAGTTGCTGTACCGGCAGCAATACCCGTTACATTACCGTTTTTATCAACAATAGCAACATTTATATTTGTTGAACTGAATGTACAGCCATCTACATTTACATTAAGCTGCTTTGTTTCGTCCACTTCAAGTTCAAGTTCAGCGGGATCAACAATTAGCTCGTTTTCTTGTGATATATATGTGTAGTAATCAACAGATTTAAGAGTAACGTTTTTTACTTCTGTACCTTCCTTATCGCCGCCGTACCAGAAACCAAACATTACTTCTCCATTTTCCTTATACACATCATCTCTAATGGATTCCGGAAGGATCCACATGATTTCTGCTGTTTTACCTCCGTCAAGAACAACGATATTTGATGGTTGATACCAACCTTTGTCTGCTACTACATTGTCTTCGCTTACAGAAATGCCAACGCCTGATGTAAGCTTATGAAGATCTGTTGCAGAAGTTACTGTAAACTTAATTGCGGAAATCTTATCTCTTTCACCGAGATTTAAATCAGCAATAGAAAACTTTGTCTGATTTGTTGCATCGCTTCCGGATGTGAGAGATTTATTTGAAGTTTTTGTAATAGTTTTGTTGTAAGGAACAGTCATGGTTCTTGTGTATGTACATGAAGCTCCTGTAAGGTTAACAGATTCAATTTTAATAGGTTCATATGTTTCTTCATCTTCACCGTTAGCGCCGTACCAATACTGGAAACCGACTGCGTCGCTTTCACTTTTTGTCACATATTCCTGAACGCTGACTGGAACGTCCCATACAATTTCTACATATTGACCGACATTTGTTGCTGTATAGCCTTTACCGTAATCGTCAATTTCAAATTTGTCTCCAAATTCTTTTATGTCTTCTTCACCCTGATCGTTATACCAGTAACCATTCTTGCCTTTAGAGTATTCGGTATCAGCAGGAGAACCCTGTCTTACGTTGATGCCGCCGCCGTACATAAACTGCTTAAGATCAGTATCAGATTCAATTATGTAGTTAAATGACTGGAACTTAACGTTAGTAATATCTTCAATACCGAATTCAGAAAATTTGAATTTGTGTGAATTAATTGGTGCAGTACCGTCTAAAAACGCTTGTCTTTCTTCGTCTGTCAGTTCAGGATTTAGAGTAGGATCATAATAATCTTCGTCATATCCGAGAGTAAGAAGATAATTTATATCACCTTCAATTTCAGCTGTCAAAGTTGAAGAAATTGTAGCTGTACCATCTTTATTATCAACAAATGTGCAGCCGTTAATGGGGTTATTTGAAGTTGGAATATTTGGGTCATCGCCTGGGGTAGGACCAACGGCAGCGTCTGTTTCAATTGAAGTGAGAGTGAATGTAGTACCGTCTTTTGGATACCATACTCCGACTCCGACTGTCTTAACCTTGCCTTTTACTTCTGACGGAATAGTGAAAGAAACAGAGAATTTTCCGCCGCTTACATTAGGTTTTGCTTCCTGTTTATCATCCGCCCACCATGGATCTTCAGATATTTCCCAACCGTAAATACCGATTGTTGGAGTACCAGTAAAAGAAGTAGTAAAGTTAAGTTTAATTGTAGAAGCGTTACCTATACCTGAAAGCGGGATTTTTGCTTTGTTTGGTGCAGTTTCTGCGGTGCTTTCAGATGTTGTGAAGGTTTTGTTCACAGAAATTGTTGCTGCAGTTACATTGCTAAATGTTGTTAATGAAGGCGTAATAAATGTGGTAGCTATCATAGCTGCACTTACAACTGCGGCTTTGATTCTACCGATAAGTTTTTTCTTAATCATCCTTAATCATCCTTTCGGTTTTTTATTTATAATTGCCCCTTTATTTATGTTTATATTATAACATACAGTTTTTAGCAAATTGTTAACAAACTGTTAACAAAACCCCATTTTGCTAAAACTTGTGTTAAAATATTTTTGCAGTTTTTTGTGCATATTCAACAAATTGTTATAACAATGAGAAATTTAGTAGTAAAAAGCATATATATTGCATTGTTTTGAAAAATATGCTAAAATATATATATTATATACTATTAAAGGAGAATTAACATGGCTGATGAACGTGTAATGTCGATTATTGAATTTATTAAGAATAAATATCCGAATCCTGATTTGTCTGCGTTTCCGGATAAATTTGCTGTACAGATAGAACTTACAGATATACCTGGTGGAGTTTTTTATATGGAGGTTTTAAATGGAGAATTGTCAATAGAACCATACGAATATAATGATAGGGATTTGTCAGTAAAAATTTCTAAATCCAATTTGGAAAAACTGATTAATGGAAAATTGAAAGCAGAAAGTGCACTGATAACCAGAAAAATTATTATTTCGGGTAACATGAGTAAGGCTTTGCTTATTAAAAAACTTTTAAAGTAAGGATTTTATATGGATATTATACTTGCATCGTCTTCTCCGAGAAGAAAAGAATTAATGAAATTGATTTTCGATGAATTTATTATCAGACCGTCTGAGATTGAGGAAGATATTCCGTCAGCAATAAATTATGAACTTGCTGCGGAGTATTTAGCGTCAAAAAAAGCAAATTCTGTAGTTAAAAAATCTGATGAACTAGTTATAGGCTGTGATACTGTAGTAACTGCGGGAAATATTATTCTTGGAAAACCTCATGACTGTAAAGAGTGCAGGAAAATGCTTCGGCTGCTTTCTGGCAGAACTCACAGTGTTTATACAGGAGTATCAATAATTTTCAATGGAAAAGAATTTTGCTTTACTGAAAAAACTGATGTGAAATTCCGGAACATTTCAGATGAGGAAATTGAGGAATATATGAACACCGGAGAACCGTTTGACAAAGCGGGCGGATACGGTATTCAGGGCAGGGGAGCGCTGTTTGTGCAATCTATATGCGGAGACTATTTTAATGTTGTAGGACTGCCTGTTTCCCGTTTGAATTATGAATTGAAAAAAATCGTATTATAAAATGGAAAGAAGGTCGGAGTTAAAGTCCTTATTATTGTACAAACCCTTTCCTAAAACGAAATATGTAGAAATAGCTTTCCCAATCACAAAATCGGAGGAAAATTATGAATAAACAACAGTTAGCAGCAAAGATTTGGGAGTCTGCAAATAAAATGCGTTCTAAAATCGAAGCAAATGAATATAAAGACTACATTTTGGGCTTTATTTTTTATAAATTTCTTTCAGAAAAAGAAGTTAAGTATCTGAAAGAGAACGACTGGACTGACGAATACCTTCCGGAACTTACCGAAGAAGATACAGAAACTTTAGAAAGCGTACAAAAGAATTTAGGTTACTTCATTTCTTATGAAAACTTATTTTCTACTTGGATTGAAAAAGGACGGGATTTCAGCGTTCAAGATGTACGTGACGCCTTATCTGCATTTAGCCGTCTGATTAACCCGACGCACAAAAAAGTTTTTGAAGGTGTTTTTGACACTCTGCAAACAGGACTTTCAAAACTTGGCGATAGTTCGGCCTCCCAGTCAAAAGCAATCAGCGATCTTATTCATCTGATTAAAGATATTCCTATGGACGGCAAGCAGGATTATGATGTTCTTGGTTTTATTTACGAATATCTCATCAGTATGTTTGCCGCTAATGCGGGAAAAAAAGCAGGAGAATTTTATACCCCGCACGAAGTTTCACTGCTTATGTCAGAAATTGTTGCGGATCATCTGAAAGATAGGGACGAGATTAAAATATATGATCCGACAAGCGGTTCCGGTTCGTTGCTTATCAATATCGGCAAGAGTGCTGCAAAATTTATTGAGAATGAGAACAATATCAAATACTATGCGCAGGAATTAAAGCAGAATACGTACAACCTTACTCGTATGAACTTGATTATGCGTGGCATTTTACCAGATAATATCGTCACTCGCAACGGAGATACTTTGGAGAATGACTGGCCGTATTTTGACGAGAACGACCCGATTGGTACTTATGATCCGCTTTATGTAGACGCAGTTGTCTCCAATCCCCCGTATTCTCAGGCATGGAATCCTGACGACAAAGAAACCGACCCTCGTTATGCCCGTTTTGGTCTTGCTCCAAAAGGCAAAGCCGATTATGCTTTTTTGCTTCACGACCTTTTTCACATTAAGAGCGACGGTATTATGACGATTGTTCTTCCGCACGGTGTTTTGTTCCGTGGAGGTGAAGAAGGCGAAATCCGCAAGAACTTAATTGAGCAAAACCATATTGACGCAATTATTGGATTGCCGGCGAATATTTTCTTCGGCACAGGTATCCCCACCATAATTATGGTATTGAAACAAAAGCGTACAAATACAGATGTCCTTATCGTTGATGCATCAAAAGGTTTTATAAAGGTTGGTAAGAACAACAAGCTTCGTGCTTCTGATATTAAAAGAATTGTCGATGTAGTAACAAAGCGTGAAAGCGTAGAAAAATTTTCAAAAGTTGTCAGCAGAGACGAAATCAGAAATAATGAGTACAACTTGAATATTCCGAGATATGTTGACTCTTCCGAAGCGTCCGAGTCTTGGGATATTTATGCTTCTATGTTTGGCGGTATTCCTTGGTCTGAAATTGATGAACTGAAAGAATATTGGCATGCTTTTCCATCTTTGAAATCAGCTTTATTTGAAAATACATCTTCAGATTATTGTAAATTAACAGCCACGGATATAAAAAAGGTCATCAAGGATCATAATGATATACAGTCTTTTGAAAACAATTACTATGCCGCCTTTAATGGTTTTGATCAATATTTGTATGATGAATTGATTGATAAGATGGATACCCTTAATATTTCAAAAACCGAAGCTGTTTTATCCTTAAACATCTTTGAACGCTTAAAAAATATTCCCTTGGTTGACAAATATGAAGCATATCAGCTTCTTGATGATGATTGGACTAAGCTTGCCGTCGATTTAGAAATGATACAAACGGAGGGATTTGAAGCAACGAAAAAGGTTGACCCCAATATGGTGGTTAAAAAGAAAGACGGAAAAGAGCAGGAAGTACAGGAAGGATGGGTAGGCCGCATAATACCGTTTGATTTAATTCAGGACACTCTTCTTGCCGATGATAAAGTAGCATTAAAAGAAAAAGAAAACCGCCTTTCTGAAATTGCTTCGGAATATGAAGAATTGTTTGAATCACTAACAGAGGAAGAAAAAGAAGGCGATTATGCAAGTGAAGACGGTTTTGTTAATGCTGAGATTAAGAAAGCGCTCAAATCCGACAGTATTGAACCGGAAATAAAAGAAAAACTTCTTAAAGCAGCAGCATTGAATACGGAGGAAAAATCACTGAAAGCGGCAATCAAGAAAGAGACCAGACTTCTTGAAGTTAAAACCAAGGATACCATCGAAGGACTGTCTGATACGCAAGTTATCGAACTTCTGAAAGCCAAATGGATTCAGCCTCTTATTCAAAGCTTAATGAAATTGCCGGACAGAATTGTAAACGAATTGGTTTCAAAGATTGAAACGCTCGCTAAAAAATACGAAACTACATTTGCCGAGGTGGAAACGGAAATCGCTGACACACAAGCGGCTCTTTCTGCTATGATTGATGAGCTTGAGGGCAGCGATTCTGATATGCTGGGACTTCAAGAATTCAAAAAAATGCTTGGAGGTTTTGCAAAATGACGAAAAAAGCAAGCACTCCGGCATTAAGATTCAAAGGGTTTACATATACTTGGGAACAGCGTAAGTTAAGCGAATTTGCAGACAAGGTTACAGAGAAAAATGTTGGACTACAATATATTGAAACCTTTACGAACTCGGCAGAGTTCGGAATAATCAGCCAACGAGATTTTTTTGACCACGATATTGCAAAGATGAGTAGCTTAGGCGGTTATTATATCGTGAGAAGTGAGGATTTTGTTTACAACCCTCGTATCTCAACCTCTGCACCTGTCGGACCGATAAATCGCAATAAGTTAGGCAGAATTGGTGTAATGTCACCACTTTATACGGTTTTTAGACCACATGATATTGGCACAACTTATCTTGAACATTTTTTCAAGAGCAAGTATTGGCATTCATTTATGAATTTCAATGGTGACTCAGGTGCAAGGTCGGACAGATTTTCAATTAAGGATTCTGTGTTTTTTGAAATGCCTATTCCAATACCACATATTGAGGAACAAAGAAAAATTGGAGAATATTTAACTCACCTCGACCACCTTATCACTCTTCATCAGCGTAAGTATGACAAATTGACCAATATGAAAAAATCAATGCTTGAAAAAATGTTCCCGAAAAATGGAGCAAATGTGCCGGAAATTCGATTTAAAGGATTTACTGATGCTTGGGAACAGCGTAAGTTGAAAGAGCTGGCTACTTTTGCTAAAGGAACAGGTTATTCAAAGAGCGATTTAACAGAGCAAGGAACGCCTATTATTTTGTATGGTCGCTTATACACAAAATACGAAACAAAAATCAATGATGTTGATACATTTGCAATAGCAAAAAAAAGCTCAGTATACAGCACTGGCAATGAAGTAATTGTTCCTGCTTCCGGTGAAACGGCAGAGGATATTGCAAGAGCCTCATACGTCGCAAAATCGGGCTTTTTGCTTGGTGGTGACTTGAATATTATATATCCAATTGATAGAATTGAACCAACTTTTTTAGCACTTTCAATTTCTAATGGAGAACAGCAAAAATCTCTTGCACAAAAGGCACAGGGAAAATCCGTCGTTCATATTCACAATAGTGATTTGGAAAGTATCAAAATTTCATATCCCAAAATGGAAGAACAAGAGAAAATTGGACGATATTTTCTCAATCTCGACCGCCTTATCACCCTTCATCAGCGTGAGTTGGAAAAGTTGAAAAATCTCAAAAAAGCGTGCCTTGAAAAGATGTTTGTTTGAGTAAAATAAGCGAATTTTAAAAGTAGGGAGGAAAAAATGATTTTTAATAAAGAATCGGATTTTGAAGCTGCTTTGATTAAAATACTATCTGAAAAAGGCTGGGAAAAGGAAATCCTGAAAAACTACTCTGAACAAGATTTACTGCGAAACTGGGCAAATATTCTTTTTGAGAACAATAGAGATATTGATCGATTGAATGATTATCCCCTTACCGATAGTGAAATGCAGCAAATTTTAGAGCAAATTAAAACTTTAAGAACACCATTAAAGCTAAATGGATTTATCAACGGTAAAAGCGTATCAATTGTCAGAGATAATCCCAACGATACGCTGCATTTCGGAAAAGAAGTGAGTTTGAAAATTTATGACCGTCGTGAAATCGCTGCCGGTCAAAGCCGTTACCAAATTGTTCAGCAGCCTAAATTTCCGACAAAATCAAAAATGCTCAATGACCGTCGTGGCGATTTAATGCTTTTGATCAACGGTATGCCGGTAATTCATATCGAATTAAAGAAAAGCGGCGTACCCGTAAGCCAAGCATGCAATCAAATCGAAAAATATGCGCATGAAGGTATTTTCAGCGGATTATTCTCGTTGGTTCAAATTTTTGTTGCACTAGAGCCTAATGAAGCCGTTTATTTTGCAAATCCGGGTCCTGACGGTCAATTTAACCCGAATTATTACTTTCATTGGGCAGATTATAATAACGAACCTATTAACGAATGGGATAAAGTTGCTTCCACGCTTCTTTCCATTCCTATGGCGCATCAGCTTATCGGTTTTTACACGGTAGCTGATAATTCAGACGGCGTTTTAAAAGTAATGCGCAGTTATCAATATTTTGCGGCAAGCGCAATTTCTGATAAAGTTTCTAAAACCAAATGGGAAGGCAACAATCAGTTAGGTGGCTATGTATGGCATACTACTGGTTCCGGTAAAACTATGACCAGCTTTAAGTCTGCGCAGTTGATTGCAAGCTCTAAAGATGCTGATAAGGTTGTTTTCTTAATGGATAGAATTGAACTTGGCACGCAGTCCTTAAAAGAATACCGTAGTTTTGCAGATGAGAATGAGTCTGTACAGGCAACAGAAAACACCGGTATACTTATCACAAAATTAAAAAGTACTGACCCTGCGGATACTCTTATCGTTACTTCTATTCAAAAAATGAACAATATCAAAGATGAATCCGACGGACTGAAATCAAGTGATATTGAATACATAAACGAAAAGCGTATCGTTTTCATTGTTGATGAAGCACATCGTTCCACATTTGGAGATATGCTGATTAACATTAAGAATACTTTCCCGAAAGCCATATTTTTCGGATTTACAGGAACACCTATTCAAGAAGAAAACCAAAAGAAAAAGAACACAACAACCACAGTATTCGGCAGCGAACTGCACAGATACAGTATTGCAGACGGTATTCGTGATAAAAATGTTCTCGGCTTTGATCCGTACAAGGTATTAACCTTCAAGGATAAAGATGTCCGCAAGGTAGTGGCCTTAGAAAAGGCAAAAGCGCAAACCGAAGAAGAAGCAATCTCTGACCCTGTAAAAAGCAAAATCTATTACAAATATATGGATACCGGTCAAGTCGGTATGGCAGGATACTTTGATAAACTCGGGAATTACATCAAAGGCATTGAGGATTATATTCCGAATGTTCAGTACCAAACCAGAGAGCACACCAAATCAGTTGTAAAGGATATATTGGAAAACTGGACTACACTCAGCCATAACAGCAAATTTCACGCTATTTTTGCCACAAGCAGTATTCCGGAAGCAATTACCTATTATCGGATGATTAAGGAAATGGATCCGAAATTGAAAGTTACCGCTTTGTTTGACCCAAACATTGATAACGGAGGCGGCGTTGAGTTTAAAGAGACCGGTCTATCTGAAATAATTGAGGACTACAACGAAAAATACGGGCAGGATTTTACAATCCCGACCTTTGCCAAGATGAAAAAAGATATAGCGGCTCGTTTGGCTCACAAAAAGCCTTATGAGCGAATTGCAAACGAGTTTGAAAAGCAGATAAACTTGCTCATTGTAGTGGATCAAATGCTTACCGGCTTTGACTCAAAGTGGATTAACACGCTGTATATGGACAAGGTGCTTGTGTATGAAAATATTATTCAGGCGTTTTCCCGTACAAATCGGTTATTCGGTCCAGATAAACCGTTTGGTACAATCCGTTACTATCGGAAACCGCATACGATGGAACGCAATGTCAATGCGGCGGTTAAATTGTATTCGGGAGATAAACCGTTAGGTTTGTTTGTCCAGCATCTTGCAGAAAACTTAAAAATGATGAACGAACTGTTTATCGAAATTTTGGAACTGTTCTCAAATGCAGGTGTTGAGAATTTTGAAAAATTGCCGAATGATATAACCGTGTGCAAAAAGTTTGCAAAAGATTTCAAAGAGTTGAATGAATATCTTGAAGCTGCAAAAATTCAAGGCTTTAAATGGGAAACAAGCTCTTATACAAACGATGAAACCGGAGAAATTATTGAAATGGCTTTTGATGAAAAGGCGTATTTAATTTTGGTTCTGCGTTATAAAGAGCTCAGCAGTGATGGTCCCGTTCTCCCTGGCGGAAACGAAGATGTTCCGTATGACCTTGTCGGGTACATTACAGAAATTGACACCGGTCGAATCGACGCTGATTATATGAACTCTCGTTTTGAGAAATATATGAAATTGCTCAATCTTGACGGAGCAACCAAAGAAGCTATTGAGCAGGCAGAAACAGAACTTCATAAAACTTTTGCCACATTATCGCAAGAAGAACAGAAATATGCCAATATATTCCTTCATGATATCCAAAGAGGCGATGTAGTCGTTACCAAAGGGAAAACGCTTCGTGATTACATTACCGAATACCTATCAAAAGCGAAGGATGATCAAATTCATAAAATAGCAGTTGCTTTGGGCGTTGATGAAACAAAGTTGCAAAATATTATGAGTTTGAAGTTGAACTCTGCCAATATCAATGAGTTCGGACGATATGATAAGCTGAAAAAGACTGTAGACAAAACGAAAGCAAAAGAGTACTTTGAAAAAATTGAGGGTACAAAGATAATACCGCCTAAAGTCCATGTCAAAGTTGACAATTTACTTCGTGAGTTCATTCTCGGCGGTGGATTTGAAATCAACTTGCCGGATAACAACGAATAATATTGCATAAATTCATCTCCGTAATATAAATAAATTATAATATAAAATGGGCAGCATTTGCTGCCCATTAAAACAGCGTTTTTGCAATGTACTGACGCTTTTAGTTCATCTCGGATACCTGGCATATGATTTTTATATTAAGGTTTTTATTATACTCATAAATTAATTGCAGAAAATCATTTTCTTAGCTGTCAATGAAGAGTTGTATCTTTCTCATGCTTGTCGGCGTGATGGCACAGAATCTCAGTCAGTAAGCAATAAAAATTACAAATGAAATGAACAGCGGCTATTATACTCCCAAAATTAAACTTTTTGTAATTTGGCACAAATATAATGATGTATTTTTGTTTAAATCTCCAAAATGGCAGCAATGCTCTTGACTTAGAGTTCACTCTAGGGCTTATAATAAAATCAAAGAAGAAGATAAGCGAGGTGACGCTATGACCATTAAAGAAGTCAGTGAAAAATACGGTATATCGCAAGATACTCTCCGTTATTATGAGCGTGTGGGCATGATTCCTCCGGTAACACGTACGGCAGGCGGAATCCGGGACTATAAGGAAAAAGATTTAGCTTGGGTAGAGCTTGCAAAATGTATGCGCAGCGCAGGACTTCCGGTGGAGGCGATGATTGAATATGTCAGACTTACACAGGAAGGCGATGCCACAATTCCGGCAAGACTGCAGCTTCTGAAAGAACAAAGAGAGGCTTTACTGGAACAAAGAGCCAAAATTGACTCTACACTGGAACGTCTGAATTATAAGATCGGACGATATGAAATTGCAGTTGATACCGGAATTTTAACTTGGGAAAAGGAGCAGAATTAACAATGGCTAAAAATGTACTTATTTTATCATCCAGTCTGCGAAAGGGCGGGAATTCAGATTTGTTGTGTGACGAATTTGTAAAAGGCGTTAGGGAAAGCGGTCATAATGCTGAAAAAATATTTTTAAAGGATAAAAGTATTAATTATTGTACCGGATGCGGCTATTGCTTTGAAAGAACCGGTAACTGCTCGCAAAAGGATGATATGGCTGATATCAGAGACAAAATGCTGTCGGCAGACGTGATTGTTTTCGCAACGCCTGTTTACTTTTATACAATGGCAGGACAAATGAAAACGCTGATTGACCGTTGCTGTTTCTTTTATACAGAGCTGACAGATAAGGACTTTTACTATATTATGACTGCGGCTGATAATAATCGTTCTGCTATGGAAAGAGTTTTGACGGAATTCGGCGGTTTTGTTGCATGTTTGGATAACGTAAGAGAAAAAGGCTGCATTTACGGAACAGGCGCATGGAAAAAAGGCGATATTTTAAAAACCGGAGCAATGCGAGACGCCTATGAAATGGGAAAACATATTTAAGGCGTTAAATTTTAAAATTACATAACCATTGAAACAGGAGGAATTTTTTATGTTAGGAAACTTTACTTATTGTAATCCGACCAGAATTCATTTCGGTGCAGATGCTTTAAATCATTTGAGTGAAGAGCTTGCGAAATACGGTGAAACAATACTGTTGGCTTATGGCGGCGGTTCTATAAAAAAGTCTGGTTTGTATGATGAAGTTGTTAGAATCCTCAAAGACAGCGGTAAGCGTATCGTAGAGCTTTCCGGCGTTATGCCAAACCCAACTGTAGAGAAGCTGTACGAGGGCTGTAAGCTTGCAAGAGAAAATCATGTGGATTTGATTCTTGCAGTGGGCGGAGGTTCTGTCTGTGATTATGCAAAGGCACTTTCCGTATCGGCTTATTGTGATGAGGATCCATGGGATAAGTATTACCTGCGTATGGAAGATGCGGATAACGAAATTATTCCGGTGGGTTGTATTCTGACAATGGTGGGCACCGGCTCGGAGATGAACGGCGGCGCAGTAATTACAAATCATCAACAGAAACTAAAAATCGGTCATGTTTTCGGAGAAAATGTATTTCCAAAGTTTTCCATTCTGAATCCGGAATACACCTTTACATTGCCGAAATATCAGATGGTTGCAGGATTTTATGATATTATGAATCATATAACAGAGCAGTATTTTTCTGATACTGATGATTGTACTTCCGATTACGTTATGGAGGGACTGATGAAGTCGCTGATTTACAGTTCACGTATCGCTGTTGAAAATCCGAGGGATTATGAAGCGAGAAGTAATATTATGTGGATTGCTACATGGGCTCTGAATACTATGGTTGCCAAGGGTAAAACTACTGACTGGATGGTACATATGATCGGCCAGTCTGTAGGTGCATACACAGACGCAACTCACGGTATGACTCTTTCCGCTGTTTCTTTGGCATATTATCGTTATATTATGCCATATGGTGTGCCTAAATTTAAACGTTTTGCGATAAACGTATGGAATGTCGATCCAGACGGTAAATCAGATGAAGAAATTGCAAACGAAGGCTTATGCGCTATGGAATCATGGATGAAAGAAATTGGCCTTGTGATGAATATCAGTGAACTTGGCGTAACCGAGGATATGTTGGAGGGAATTGCTAACGGAACTTTTATTATGGAGGGCGGTTACAAAACTCTGAATCATAATGAAATTTTACAGGTTTTGAAAGAAAGTATGATTTAAATTTGTGTTAAATGGAGCAAGTATATGAAAGTATTGATGATCAATGGAAGTCCGCATGCTAAGGGGAATACATATACCGCTTTGCATGAAATGGAAAAAATATTTGCTGAAAACTGTATTGATACTGAAATTGTGCATATTGGTAATCAAGCGGTGAGAGGCTGTATTGCCTGTTATTCATGTGCAAAAAACGGAAAATGCGTATTTAACGATATAGTTAATGAAATGGCGCCGAAATTTGAAGCCTGTGACGGATTGGTGATTGGAAGTCCTGTTTATTATGCATCCGCCAATGCGACGCTCATTGCTTTTCTTGACCGTTTGTTTTACAGTACTCATTTTGATAAGACTATGAAAGTTGGTGCAAGCGTTGTGGCTGCAAGGCGAGGGGGATTATCCTCTACATTTGATGAGTTGAATAAGTACTTTACAATAACAGGTATGCCTGTTGCGTCCAGTCAGTATTGGAACAGCATTCACGGCAGGAAACCCGGCGAAGCACAGCAGGATGCAGAAGGTCTTCAGACCATGCGGACTTTGGCAAGGAATATGACTTTTCTGATGAAAAGTATTGCTCTTGGAAAGAAAGCATACGGATTGCCGGAGAAAGAGCCTTTTGAGCGTACAAATTTTATCAGATAAATATTATGAACGGAGGAAATTCAGATGGTAAAACAAACAGCAGGCAGAGACAGTCTGGGAGATTTTGCACCAAAATTTGCAGAACTAAATGATGACGTTCTTTTTGGTGAAGTATGGTCCAGAGAAGATAAGCTGTCTTTGAAAACAAGATCAATTGTGACGGTGACTGCGCTCATCAGCAAGGGTATTGTAGACAATTCTCTGAAATATCATCTTTCTACAGCACGGCACAACGGTGTAAATAAAACGGAAATGGCGGAAATCCTGACGCACATTGCTTTTTATGCAGGCTGGCCTAACGCATGGGCAGCGTTTAATATGGCAAAGGAAGTCTATGCCGATGACTGCGGTCGAGAGGAACACGGCGGGTTTTTCGGTCAGGGTGAGCCGAATACGGCGTTTGCCCAGTATTTCATTGGCAATTCATATTTGAAGCCTCTGACAAACCCGAAGGAAACTGTATTTATCGCAAACGTTACCTTTGAGCCGAAATGCCGCAATAACTGGCATATTCATCATGCGTCAAATGGCGGCGGACAGTTGCTCATATGCGTAGAGGGCGAGGGCTGGTATCAGGAGGAAGGCAAATCAGCACAGAGCTTGAAGCCCGGCGATGTAGTGACGATTCCGGCAGAGGTTAAGCACTGGCATGGTGCAAAATCAAATTGCTGGTTTAGTCATCTTGCTGTTGAATGTCCAGGTGATAATACCTTTAACGAATGGTTGGAACCTGTTACAGATGAGATTTATTATGCTTTAGAGGAGAAGTAGGAGGGAAAATTTTTAACGGGTATGGTGTAAAATTTATGCGAAACGAACGTAATATGCTCATGATAAACTGTATTGGAGAATGAGTTTTTCTCACAGAAAATATGGAACAGCATTTGGTTGGATTTTCTATAGATTTTTACCTGTAGATGTAATCTTATTATAGTAAAAACAAAGGGAGGAATCTTTCCTCCCTTGTTTTATAAAATTATAAAAAGAATAAAAATCATCTGTCTGCATAGGTATCATCAATACTGTTCGGGTACATAATATTTGAAAGTATAGTTGATACAATTAGAAAAGATCAAAATGTACTTGACATCAGGAAGATTTTGGAGTATAATGAACTCATAGGTTACCTGTGACTAACCAAAAAAGCTAAAAGAACTGTTGGATATTTTTATATTGAAAATTATTTTTCTACTTGCTTTAGTTCGATATTATACGTAATAGATTTCTATTTTTGTGTAAGCTTAAGTTAGTCATAAGCAACTAATGTGTTTATTATTTAAATATTAATAATCGGAAAGGAATTATTTTATGTATCTTGAAGTAAATAACTTAAAAAAAAGTTATGGAAGCGATGCAGGTGCTGTTCAGGTTTTAAAAGGCGTGACAACATCTGTCGGGAAAGGTCAGATGTGTGTCATTCAGGGGACAAGCGGCTCGGGTAAATCGACGCTTCTTAACTGTATAGGCGGACTTGACGTTATGGATTCAGGTTCTGTTAAGGTTGACAATAAAGAAATATTCGGACTTAAATCTTCTGATCTGTCAGACTACAGAAGAGATAATCTGGGATTTATTTTTCAGTTTTACAATCTTATTCCGAATCTTACTGTAAAAGAAAATATTCAGGTATGTCAGTACCTTGCGAATGATCCTCTCGATATGGATGATCTTCTTGAAATTCTTGGTTTAGAAGAACATAAGAATAAATTTCCGTCTCAGCTTTCGGGCGGCCAACAGCAGAGATGTGCCATTGCAAGAGCACTGATAAAGAATCCGAAGCTTCTTTTATGTGATGAACCTACAGGTGCACTTGATTCGAAAACATCAAAGGATATACTTGTTCTCCTTGAAAAAGTAAATAAAAAATACGGCACAACAATGCTGATTGTGACGCATAACAACTCAATAAAAAATATGGTGCATAAAGTAATTGTTATTAAAGACGGTATGATCGTTAAGGACTACAATAATACAACTATTATTCCTGCCGCTGATTTGGAGGAACTGTAATGGTTAATAAGGTTTTGAAAAAAAGAATACCCAGAGATTTGAAGGCGAATTTTTTAAGATATATTGCTTTGATACTTCTTATAGTAATGGGTATTTTTATAGTGGTAAGTATGGCGGGTGCTGCTGATGTAATAACAGAAGGTACAAATAAAAGAGCTGTTTCGTGCAATACAGAAGACGGAGAATTTAATGTTTTTATTCCTCTTTCAGACAGTCAGATATCTGATTTAAAAGAAGACGGAGTAAATCTCGAAAAGATGTTTTCCATAGATTCACAGCTTTCTGACGGAAGTGTTCTAAGAATAATGGAAAACAGAAATAATATAAATAAAATCAGCATTGATAAGGGTAAAATTGCTTCATTGGACAATGAAACACTGATTGAAAAAAGATATGCAAAAGAACACGGTCTTGATGTTGGTGATAAAATAGAAATATCAGGCAAAGAATACACGATCTGCGGTATAGGTTCAGTTCCTGATTATGAAATGCCCCTTAGGAAATCTTCTGATTCTTCAATTGACAGCAAGAATTTCGGTCTTGTATTCTTTACTCAAAATGAATATGAAAACATTAAAAGTTCATCAGATCAGATGGCGGAAGATTATACATATGCTTACACCCTTGAAAAAAATGCGTCAGATGACGACTTAAGAGATAAAATAAAGAATCTTGAATTTGATTATAATGACGTTGAGGATCTTTATTTTCAGGACTATATAAAAGAATTTACTGAAGGTAAAGATAAGATGACAAACGCCGTTAATGATATATATGATGGTGTGAATGAACTGGCTGACGGTCTTAAGGAGGCTTCAGACAATAATGATAATCTTGCTGATGGCGCTGATTCTCTATTTGACGGATATTTACAGCAGGTATCTGCATCATTGAGCGATTATGGTATTACAGAGCCGCTTACAAAAGACAATTACAAATCAAAGCTTGATGAAATAATATCGTATACAAATTCACAGGATATTATATTATTAAAAAATTCTCTTGAGCAGATTGATAAGCTTTGCACAGGAATCAAGGAATATACAGACGGTATCGGATCAGCGTTTGAAGGCTGTGAAGAATTAAGAAAAGGCGTTTATGACCTTAAAGAGGAGACGGAAAGTTTCCTTGATGAAAATTTCAAGGTAGATATTGATAATCTTAAGTCATTTACTAAAGCTGAGGATAATCAGAAAATAGCGGCAGCATCAAATGATGTTCAAACAAACAAATCAATGGCGCTTACTGCCGGAATAGTTGTAATTGCACTGTTTACATATGTTATTTCAGTTTTTGTATCACATCAGATACAAAGAGAATCAAGTGTTATAGGCTCGCTTTATGCTTTGGGTGTGAAGAAAAAGAGCTTGCTTATTTATTACATTACATTGCCTACTATAATAACTTTTGTAGCAGGCGCAATAGGTACGGTAATAGGCTTCAGCAGTTTTGGGATCGGAATGCAGACACAGGACAGCTACAATTATTTTTCTCTTCCTGAATTTGATATAATTCACCCTGTTTATCTGCTCGTTTACGGACTTATTGTTCCACCTGTTATATGCATAATAGTAAATGTTATAGTGATAAACAGGCAGCTTTCAAGAACAGCACTTTCACTTATGAGAAACGAGCAGAAAAATCATAAATACAGTAAAGCGGATATAAAGAGCAAAAGCTTTATAAAAATATTCAGAATACGTCAGCTTCTCAGAGAATCAAAATGCGTTGTGATTATTATAGTAGGTATCTTCATTTCAATGCTTATTATGACTCTTGGTATTGATATATGGGCATTGTGTTCAAATATAAAGGACGATACTATAAAAGACGCTAAGTATAATTATATGTATATGTATAAATATCCTGAAAAGAATGTGCCTGATGGAGGGGAAGCAGTTTACACTGAAACGCTTTCCAAAACACATCTCAATAACACTCTTGATGTTACTCTTATGGGTATAGCGGAAGATGACAAGTATTTCAGCGCTGATCCTTCTGCGGATGAAAACAGTGTTGTTGTAAGCAACGGTGTTGCAGAAAGATACGGCGTTTCTGAAGGCGACATAATTACATTGACAAATAAAGTGAATAATGATATTTATGCATTCAGGGTAGAAGGCGTGTGCCAGTATGCCGTATCGTTTACAGTGTTTATGAATATTGACAATATGAGAGAATTGTTTGGAAAAACAGATGATTATTATAACGTTGTTCTATCTGAAAACAAACTTGACATTGATGACGGCAGACTTTATTCAGTAACTTCAAAGGATGACATTGAAAAAGCGTCTGATGTATTTATCAAGCTTATGAATCCTACAATATATATGCTAATTATCGTATCGATAATTATATTCTGCGTTGTATTGTACCTTATGATGGGCGTTATGATAGATCGTTCAGCCTTTGGAATTTCTCTTATGAAAGTATTCGGTTACAGGTCAAAAGAGATAAAAAAACTATATATTAACGGAAATACCGTTATAGTGCTGATAGGCGCTTATCTGTCGATAATATTGTCTAAAGTGCTTGTTGACGCATATTTTCCGAATACAATAGCAAATGTAGCATGTGAAATGAATCTTAGCTTACCAATATATGTTTATATTATGGAATTTGCACTTGTGACAATTGCTTATTTTGCAGTGAATACTTTGCTTATTCTGAAAATAAACAAAGTAACTCTTGCAGATGTACTTAAAAACAGAGAATAATACAATGATGCTGCAGCAAATGCAGCATCATTAAAAGCAACAGGTTAGCATATTCTAACTATAAATGAAAGGAAGAAAAATGACGAAAGAAGCAATTTTTTTAAGCAAAAGAGAAAGTCTGCAAAATAAGGAAACTATAAACCCTCAGCTTATCCACGGTAATTTTTTTAAAAATGCAGAAGAAAAATCGGATAATGTATGTGTATATTTTTCTGACGGAACAGAGTATTCATACGGATATATTGCAAAAAAGGCAAGGCAGCTTGCGAAGAAAATAAACGATATATGTTCTGATGAAAATGAAAAAATCGCAGTTGTGCTGAACAGGGGAGCACTTCAGATAATTGCCGTTATGGCTGTTTTGTATTCAGGACATACTTATGTGCCCATCGGAACCCATCATCCGGAAGACAGAAGAAATAAGATCATTGATAAAGCCGATATAAAATGTATAATATCAGAAACCTCGCTTGATATAAAATTTAAAAATGTTATTTTGGCTGATAGGATTGATGAAAATGATGAAGAACTTTACCGCGACATAAATAAAACAGATGTAAATTCGCTTGCATATATTATATTCACGTCAGGTTCAACAGGAACGCCAAAGGGTGTTGCGATAAGCCATAAAGCGGCATGGAATACTATTTATGATATAAATAAGCGATTTGAAGTCAATGAAAATGATTGTGCAATAACCGTTTCAGCGCTTGATTTTGATTTGTCTGTTTACGATATATTCGGATTGACATCTGTATGCGGAAAATTACTTATTATTGATGATTCAATATCAAAGGAAGCTGCTCAATGGTCAGAGCTTACTGCAAAATATAATGTTACAATATGGAATTCAGTCCCAGCGCTTTTTGAAATGTATCTTGTTTCAAAGGAGAAAAATATTTCTGAAAAGGGAATAAGGCTTGCGCTTATTTCTGGCGACTGGATCCCTATGACTTTGCCGGAGCTTGCCCGCAGCATATATCCGGACATAAGATTTATTAGTCTCGGAGGTGCAACAGAGTGTTCAATATGGTCAAATTATTTTGAAGTTAAAAAGGACTGGGAGAAAAGTATAAGCAATTCAGAAGGCGAATGGAGTTCCGTGCCTTACGGAATGCCGCTTACAAATCAGAAATTCAGAGTATGTGATGAAACCGGAAAGGATTGCGAAGATAATATTTCAGGAGAGCTTTGGATAGGCGGCGACGGTGTTGCTGAAGGATATTATAATGATCCTCAACTTACAGATAAAAGTTTTATAACAGATAATGGTGAGAGATGGTATAAAACAGGTGACTACGGTTGTTTCCATAAAAGCGGAATAATTGAGTTTCTTGGAAGAAAAGATAATCAGGTCAAGGTTTCGGGTTTCAGGATTGAACTCGGTGAAATAGATTCGGCTACGCAGAGTATTGAAGGGATTGAAAAGTCATATTCCGTTGTGAAAAAAACAGGAAACAGTTTACATATACTTACAGCCCTTACAAGTAAGACTCCTGTTTCAGATAAAAGAATAGCTGAAGAAAAAATTATTTCCGAAAATACTGTAAATGAAGAACATCAAACTGAAATAATAGAAAAAATTATGACTGATATAGTAGAAAATACGGAATTTTCTAAGTCGAATGAAAGCACAAAATATCTGTGGCTCAAGTGGCTGGAATCAAGAAATATATTTACATCAGACGGAAATAAAGGCGGCAGATATAGAATTGTTACAGAATATAAAGGCGATGATCTTGATGAAGAAGAGAAAATTTTCATGGAAAAAGCGGAATCATCAAAAAAGCTTTTATCAGAAGTTTTAAGCGGAGATAAAAGTACGCTTTCAATTCTTGATGATGATTTTTTGTCGCCTGAAAAAATGTCTTATAAAGATAAATCGGTTCAGCTTGCTGTTGAAAAGCTTATTCAAATAATAAGAAACGACTACCAAAAAAATAACAAAGTCGTCAATATTGCTTTTGTTGACGGAAGAACAGGTTCGACAGTGGGAAGAATAATTGAAAAAATGTCTTATAAAGAAAGCGACATTACATATATCGAAAATTCAATGGCAATCCTTACACAAGCAAGAGAAATTCTCAATAAAACTGATATTCCGATAAACTATGAATTCGTGTCCGATTATTCAGTGAACAATGAGTTGATTTTCAAGTTTGATTATGTTATTTCAGTAAACGGGCTTCATAGATATAAGGATACGGAAAAAGCATTGAAAAAATGCCGGCTTCTTCTTAAAAACGGCGGTAAGCTTGTGTTTATTGAACAGGAAAAACTTATGCCTGTAGGTTATATTACAGCTGCGGTAATAGAAAACGGTTTTGAAAATCTTGATGAAGATAGAAAATCAAAGGGTGATCCTATGCTGGCATCATATTTGTGGAAAAATATTCTGTTCAGACTTGGTTACAGCAGCTTAAAACTTACCAAAATAGAAAACAGTATGACCTTTATGATGGAAGCGACTTTTCTTACTGATAATGAAAGATTAACAGATAAAGAGGTAAAAGAAAAAGTCTCTGAAATAGTGCCTGATTATATGATACCCGAATATGTAAAATATTTTTATGATATTCCTTTAAGTTCCAATGGAAAAATTGATAGAAAGAAAATTGCGCAAGACTTCAGTATTGAAAAGGAACTTACTGAAGACGATATGATGAAAACTCAAACAGAAGAAACAGTATCGGCTATATGGAGCGAGATTTTAGGGCTTGATAGTATATCAAGAAACAGCGGTTTTATTGAAATCGGCGGAGATAGTCTTGCAGCAACAAAGTTTCTGACTATAATCAAAAACAGAATGGGCGTAGATATTTCATTGCAGCAGATGTTTGAAAATCAGACTCTTTATAAAATTGCTGAGCTTATTGAACAGAAGGTCGAAGAATCAGATATGGAGGAGGGCGAGATATGATCGCAATTATAGGAGGATACGGTCAGGTAGGACTAGGAACTCTTAATCTTCTTCTTTCTGAATATGGAGCAGAAAATATAAAAATAGGCGGAAGATATCCTGAAAAAATCAGCGGAGAAACGAAAGAGCAAATAGGAAATATCAGACTTGAAAAGGTTGACGTTTATGATAAGGGGTCGCTTAAAAATTTTATTCGGGAATGTGATATCGTTATAAATTGCTGCGGTCCGTCGCATAAATTATCCTATGATATTTACAAGATTGTTTCGGCATGCGGAAAAAAATATGTTGATGCAGGATTTGATATGAGATTTACAGTGGAAAAATCATCGTCTGCCGCCGCACTTTACGGCTGCGGATCGTCTCCCGGATTTTCAGGCTTGGCACAGAAATATCTTGTTTCACTTTTTGATGAAGCTGAGAATCTCAATTATTATTATGGCGGGATTTCAAAATTCACAAAAGCAGCAGCGGAGGATTATTTAATCGGTGCATGTGAAGAAAAAACAGGATTTATGGCAAATTACAGAAACTACAAAAAGGAGCCTTTAACTTTATTTGAAAGCGAAACAACAGAACTTCCTTATTTTTCTGAAGATATAAAAATAATACCGTTTTATGATGATGAGTGTGAAGAAACAGCCGTTTCTTCAAAGATCAAAAATGCGTCATGGTTTATTGTATCCGAAGGAGAGAGAGTAACTTCGCTTATGAAAAATGCAAGATATGAATGGAATAAAGATAAAGAAAAATGTATTAAGAATTTTATGACGTCGGTTAATCTTGATTTGATTGGACGAAAAGAATATATGTGTTTTCTACTTGAATGCGATGGTATTAAAGACGGCAGTTATGTCAAAAAGAGAATGGCAGTTAAAACATATCAGCCTTCTTATTTTACGGGCTTTATGACAGGGATTGCCGCTGTATATATGATGAAAAACAATGTAAAAAACGGAGTTTACACAATGTCTGAAATAGTTGATCCTGTTTTTGTATGGAATTCAATACAAAAATACAATGCGGCGGATATTATAAGTATATCTGATGTTAAAGACGACAGTTACTTTGATGAAGGGGAAATATAAAAATTGGAAAAAAGAAAATTAAAAGTTATAATCTGCGGAACTACCTTTGGTCAGTTCTATATGGACGCAATAAGCAGGCTTAAGGATATATTTGAGTTTGCAGGGATATTTGCGGGAGGAAGCAAGCGCTCAGTGATGTGTGCTGAAAGCTATGGAGTGCCGTTGTACACAAAATTTGAGGATATTCCTAGTGACATTGATATTGCGTGTGTTGTAATACGTTCAGGCGCACTTGGAGGAAAAGGAACAGAAATAGCTTTGAAATTTATGGAGAGAGGTGTAAATGTAATTCAGGAGCAGCCTGTACATTATAAAGATATTGCCGTTTGTATAAAATCTGCAATGAAAAATAAAGTATTCTTTAAAACGGGCGACCTTTATATTTATCTTCCTGAAATAAAAAGACTTATTGATGCTGTCAAGGAAATAGAAAAGCAGCAAAAAATATTATATGCAAGTTTTTCATGCTGTCCGCAGGTTTCATATCCTATGATAGATATACTTGAAAAGCTTCTGCCTTCAATTAAGCCCTTCCATGTTCAGAATGTGCTTAATACGGAAGGACCGTTTCAAACTGCAAGCGCCGTTGTCGGAAAAATTCCTGTAATAATAAATTATGACAATGAAATAGATCCTGATGATCCTGATAATTTTATGCATCTGCTTCATTCGATAGTGATAGGGTTTGAGTGCGGACATCTTACTCTTGTCGATACTTTCGGTCCTCTTGTGTGGACAGCAAGACTTCATTCGCCGGGAGAAGGTTACAGTAAGGAAATATCCGAAAGAATATATCCTGAATACATGAAAGATAAAATATCAACGGTTCTCGGAGATTACAGTGACCATACATATGAGGATATGGTAAGAGAATCCTTTCCTTGTGCCGTTGCACGGGATCTGGTTAACATGTATGATTATATAGCCAATGAAGAGAATATCAGTAAAGTGTGTCAGAGAGAGATCGATGTTTCGACTGTATGGCATAAAATGACTCAGGCTTTCGGATTTGCAAAATTAAAAAGAGGCTGTGTACATCAGCCGATACCTTCGAAAATTGTTGTGAATGCAGCGCTAAAACAGAAGTATGACGATTTTTTTATTAAATAACAGGAGAATTCAATGGATAAAAAACAAATAAAAGAGAATATTGTAAAAATCAAAAATAACGGCATAAAATTATGGACAGAAGATGGAAAACTCAGATTTAAAGCGCCGAAAGGCGCAATGAATGATGAATTTCTTTCATTTTTAAAGGATAATAAAGCTGACGTAATAAAAGCTTTAGATGAAGAAAACGGTATTGTTCTGACAGAAGACGTTGAAAACAGATATGAAACCTTTCCTCTTACTGATATTCAATCAGCTTATCTTCTTGGAAGAAGACAGGATTTTGCATATGGCGGAGTTGCGTGTCACATCTATATGGAAATAAAATATAATTGTGAATTTGATACTGAAAGAGCTGCTGGCGTGTGGCAGAAAATATACGAGCATCATGAAATGCTTCATTCTGTAATAAACAGAGACGGTTATCAGGTCATACTTAAAAATTTTTCAAAACTGAACGTAAATTGTTATGATTTTGAAAAGACAGATAACTCCGGGGAAAAATTCAGCCAAATACGCAGGGAGTTGAGTCATAAGATATATGATACGGAAAAAGAGCCTTTGTTTACAGTTGCTTTTTCAAAATTTACAGATAAAACAATAATGCATTTTTCAATTGAATTTATAATTGCAGACTGGATGAGTATATGGACAATATTGTCACAGTTTGAAGAACTCTATTTTGGAAAAGTACAAAAGCTGGCTGAAGTTGATGTGAGTTTCAGAGATTATGTTATTTCAGCGTCAAAAATAAAAGATACAATAAGCTATGAAAACGATAAAGAGTACTGGATGAAGAAAATCGACAGTATTCCCAAAGCTCCTGCACTTCCTTTGAACATTAATACAGATAAGAACAAATATTCTGATAAAGTTACATTTGAAAGAAAAAATATGTCACTTTCAAAGACAAAATGGGATAACTTCAAATCAATATGCGGTAAATTCGGTATAACGCCGACATCGGCTGTTATGACGGCGTATGCCTATGTTCTTGAAAGGTGGAGCAGAAATAAAAAATTCAGTATAAACATGACAGTTTTGAACAGACTGCCCCTTCATGAAAATATTGGCAGGGTTATCGGTGATTTTACATCTGTAGATATTGTTGATGTTGATATGAGCAAAAATGAAAGCTTTATTGATTACGGAAAGCAAGTGAATAAAACTCTTTTTGAAAATCTTGATCACAGACTTTTTTCAGGCGTTGAAGTAATACGTGAGCTTTCAAGAAAAAAAGGCGGCGATTACGCTTTTATGCCTATCGTTTTCACAAGCGCTATAGGTCTTATCAACAATGATATGACAAATTTAAAAGGCGATTTGAGTTATGGTATAAGTCAGACTCCGCAGGTTTTTATAGATTGTCAGGTTATGGACGGAGTTTTTGGATTACAAGTGAACTGGGACGTTAGAAAAGGCGTTTTTGAAGAGACTGTTATTGATGATATGTTCAGTATTTTTGAAAAATTACTCAATGATTTGAGCGTTTCAAAAGAAAATTGGGAAAAGAACGAAGCTTTGAAATTACCCCAATGGCAGGAAAAATTATTTAAAGATGTAAATAATACTGCAAAGAAATTGCCGTGTCATCTCATTCATTCAAAAATACTTGAATGCGCAGCAAAAACACCTGACAGAATCGCTCTTGCCGATGAAAACGGCACAGTTACATATGGCGATATGATTGACAAGGCAGAAAAGCTTGCAGCCGAAATAGTTTTGTCAGGAGCAGTGAAAAATGATATTGTAGCAATTATCGTTGAAAAGTCAATAGATCAGATAATTGCTGCGATTGCTGCTCTGATCGCAGGCTGCACCTATCTTCCTCTTGATGTTACGCAGGGAGAAAAAAGAAGAAATTATATCCTTGAAGAAACAAAATGCAAATATTTGTTTTCATTAAAAAAATACGGTTTTGATTTTGATAAAAATATTAAAGCCGTGTATTTAGATAAGTTTGATTATGTTGCGCCTGTAAAAACAAAGGAATTTCCTGTTGCAGACGAAAATTCCCTTGCGTATATCATATATACGTCCGGTTCAACGGGAAATCCGAAAGGAGTTGCCGTTTCGCATAAAGCGGCGGTCAATACAATTGAAGATATAAATATGAGATATAATGTTACAGAAAATGACGTTGTATTAAACATTGCGCAGCTTAATTTTGATTTGTCTGTATACGATATATTCGGACTGCTTTCAGTCGGAGGAACAGTTGTCGTTCCGTCTGTTGATAAATATACAAATCCTGCCCACTGGAAAAAGATTATAACGAAATATAAAGTATCAGTATGGAATTCCGTTCCGTCATTTATGCAGATGTTTACTGTCTTGAAAAACGAAACAAATGAAGAGGAATTGGATTCTATCCGGCTTGTTATGCTGTCGGGAGATTGGATACCGGTTTCACTGCCAAATGAAATTATGAGCATGGCACGAAACGCTAGAATTGTTTCTTTGGGCGGAGCAACAGAAGCGTCTATTTGGTCGATATACCATGAATATGAAGCGGAGGACGCAGATAAGGTAAGTATTCCATATGGAAAACCTTTATATAATCAGGGGTATAAGGTCCTAGATGAAAAATTAAACGATTGTCCTGTATTTACGGCAGGAGAACTTTATATAACAGGCACTGGACTTGCAGATGAATATTATCTCAGTAAAGAGCTTACGGAAAAGAGTTTCTTTATTCACCCTGTAACTTTTGAGAGAGTTTACCGAACAGGCGATTTCGGCAGATATATGCCAAACGGTGATATAGAGTTTCTTGGGAGAAAAGACAGTCAGGTTAAGGTTAAAGGTTTTAGAATTGAACTCACAGAAATCGAATCTATAATAAAAAATTATGAAGGTATTATAAATGCTGCCGTTGTCGTAAGCAAATCGGGCGTGGAGAATAAAATTTTTGCGTATGCTGAAGCTGATGAAAGCAAAATAAATAAAGATGATTTTATGGAGTATTTAAAATCATCATTGACCTCTTATATGATACCGTCGGTAATAAAATTTGTTGATTCTTTGCCTTTAAGTCAAAACGGAAAAATTGACAGAAAAAAACTTATTGAAATGTCATCTGATACGATCAATGAAAGAATTGGTGATACTGAAAATGAAAATATGACAGAGCTTGAAAAAAGTATTTCTGAACTTTTTTCAGAAGCAATAGGCTGTTCTTTCATATCTGCCGGTCAAAATTTATATGAAATGGGCGCAGATTCTCTTATTATGGCACAAAGTGCAGGAAAAATAAGAAATGAATATATACCTGATGTTTCGTTTGATTCAATCCTTTCAAATATACTCAATAGTCCGACGGTTAGAGGAATTGCAGCTTATATTGAAAATATAACTGATTCTGACAAGAAGAATGCTGATATATCTGATAGTACACAAAATACGGAAGATTCGATCAATGAAAATATATTTATAAAGAAATTCAGTGAAGGAAACGAAAAGGCTGTTGTTGTAATACACAGTAACAACGGCGATCTTAAAAGCATTGAGTCTGAAATAGATAATATTGTTTCAGATTCAGATGAAGAAGTTATTTTCATCGGAGTAAAAAACAAGGATTATTTTTGCAGTCTTTCAGAACAAAATGCTGTTGAAATCCTTGGCGGGGAATATGCTGATGAAATAATGAAGTGTAACAAATCGTCATACCGTTTTATCGGATATAATATAGGCGGCGCTGTTGCCGTTGAAGCAGCTTCAAGACTTCTCAACAGTGATGTTGAAGTTTCAGAAGTTGAAATAATTGATTATGCTGAAGAAAGTAAAAATGAAATTGCCGAAAAAAGCGTTTTATTTGGCAAAGCAGAACCTAATTTGTATATGGGTAATATTGCATATAAGGGCAATGATGAAGGTGCAGAAAAATGGCAGGAAAGCTGTCTCGGTGAATTCAGAAGAATATAAAGGAGAAATACATGAAAATTTTTAGTTTTATCGACAGTATGAAAAAATTCAGCAGGGAAATGCCTGATGACGATATTTTAGTACAGTATGAACTGAATGGTGAAAAGCAGCCGCTGTCATTTGTCAATTTTGAAAAGAGAGTTATGTCCTTTGCAGCGCTTTTAAATGAAAATGGAATAAAAAAAGGCGATAATGTTATTCTTTTATACGTTGACGTAATGGACTTTATAGTTGCTTTTTATGCGTGTATGTATATCGGAGCAGTTGCTGTTCCTGTAGATTTTCCGACTGACCCTTCAAATATTGAAAAGTGGGAACTTATAGCAAAAGATTCAGGTGCAGGATTTATTCTCACTTCAAAAAAATCTTCCGAAATGCTTGCAAAAATTACGTCATTATCTGAAACGCTTTCAGAACTTGATATATTATCTGAGGATATGGCTGAAAGAAAAATGGAAGCAGTTGAAGTCGACAGTCAAGATCTTGTAACATTGCAGTACACATCAGGTTCTACAGGAAATCCGAAAGGAGTAATGGTAAGCTATGAAAATCTTTTGACTAATATTGATGTGATAGGAAAGTATCTAGATCTTGGAAAATCAAAGAGTTTCATAACTTGGCTGCCTTATTATCACGCAATGGGACTGATTGCATCAATGCTTTCACCTATTTATTATGGCGGTAAATCAGTTATAGTTCCTGCACAGTATTTCACTCAGAATCCGCTTTTATGGTTCAAGGCAATTACAGAATATAAAGGCGAATATACTGTTGCGCCTAATTTTGCATATGAGCTTATGGCAAATGTTCTTGAAAAACTATCCGACGACGAAAAAAGCAAATATTCGCTTAAAAGCATAGTAAGATGCATTTCAGGTTCTGAACCTGTGCATATAAACACATTTATACGTTTTTTCAATCAGGTTGAGAAAATCGGTCTTGATAAACGTACAATCATGTTTGCCTACGGACAGTCGGAAGCAACATTAGTTGAAACAGCTTACAGGATAGGCGAAGATCTGACGATAATCAAAGCAGATTTAAATAAACTGAATTCAGGGATCATTGACGTTATTGAAGAAACCAGTTTTTATAATATCAATGAAATGATAGATGAAAAGTCAGATAAAGAAGTTTTCCTTGTTGCAAACGGAACGGCAATATCAGATCATGAAATTACTATAAGAGATCCTCAAAGCGGAGAAAAACTCGGAGCATATACTGTCGGTGAAATATATTCACACGGTCCGAGCATTACAAACGGATATTATAATAATCCGGAAGCAACGGAAGAAAGTTTTGGTACAGATGAAAATGGAGCGAGATACTTAAAGACAGGTGACCTTGGATTTCTTAATAAAAAAGGTGAGCTTTTCATTACGGGAAGAAAAAAAGACCTTATTATTATACGCGGGAAAAATTTCTATCCGCAGGATATCGAAAGGACGGTTTTTCTTACAGACAGCAGCTTTGTGGATAATGGTACGGCAGCGTTCAGCTCTGTGGAGGACGATACTGAAAAGCTCATAATTGTCCAGGCGCTAAAAGACGGTATTGAATCCCAAGAATATGAAAAACTTTCTGCAAAAATCAGAAACAATGTTTTAATTAGATTTTCTATAGAAGTTGATACAGTTATTTTCGTCAGAGACGGTAATATTGAAAAAACCGCTTCAGGAAAAATCCAGAGAAAAGCAAATAAAGAAAGATATTATACAAAAAATGACGATGCCATTCTCTTTGTCAAGAATTTTGAAGAAACTGGCGCAGCACAAAATACTAAGAAAATTGAAATACGTGAAAATGATATTTTCAGTGATTTAATAGGCTTTATTTCAGAAAGTTCGGGTCTTACAATTTTTGATATTGATTATAATGCAACTTTCCCAGAGCTTGGAATATCTTCAATGATGCTTTATTCTTTAAAGAATCATATAGAAGAAAAATACAATATCAGCATCGACGCTGCATCTGTTACTGCTAACAATACAATAAGAAAAATGACAGGTTATATATATTCACTCGTCTCTGGCAGTGAAAATATATCAAAAAAAAAAATAAAATCAAATCAGTATAAGATTGATACTGATAACAGATATAAGCCTTTTCCGTTAAATGACATTCAGAAAGCCTATTGGGTGGGAAGGAACAAGGATGTATCTTGGGGAGGAGTGAGCTGCTACGGGTATTGTGAATTTGATTTAAAATACCTTGATTTGCAGAAGTTTGAAGCTGCAGTGAAAAAGCTTGTTGAAAGGCATGAGATGCTGAGAACTGTTATAGACAGTAATGGTATGCAGCAAATCAGACACAGCAGCGAAATAAAAATTCCGCTTACAATATATTCTGAAAATGACATAGAAAATGCAAAAGAATTTGCGGAAAAAATAAGACATGAAATGGAACATATGGTTATTCCGACTGACAGACTTCTTTTTGAGTTCAGAGTTCTTCCTTTGGGAGATAATATATACAGATTTTTTTCAGGAGTCGATCTGATGGCGGCAGACGCAATGAGCTTGTTCCTTATGTGGAATGATCTTGACGCATTATATAACGGTGAAGAACTTCCTGAAATAAATTCATCTTTCAGAGATTATGTAACATATATGTCTAACCCTGTAAAAAAAGAAAAGTACCGGAAGGATAAAGAATTCTGGATGAAAAAGCTAGAAGATTTTCCTCCTTCGCCGGAACTGCCTGTAGATCTGTCTCTTGAGAAAAAAGAAAAGGGAAAATTCAAAAGATATCAGCATCTTATAAAAAAAGATGACTGGAAAAGATTTGTAAAAATTTCTGCCGGTTATGGATTGACGCCTTCAGCTGCATTGCTTGCCGTGTACTCTGAAGTCCTTTCAGGATTTGGCTGCGGCAGCAGATTCGGAGTTATAGTGACTGTTTTCGGAAGAGATAATGTATCAGATGATATAGTAAATGTTATGGGTGATTTTACAAAGCTTGCGCTTGTTGATATAAAAAGAGACGATGTTTCTTTTGTGCAGAATGCTTTGAATATACAGAACGAACTTCAGGAAAGTATTTATCACAGTGATTTCAGTGCGGTTGAATATATTAAGGAAATAGGAAAGGTTTCAGCTGAAAATAATATATATCCTGTTGTGTTTACAAGCGGAATAGGTTCTGAAAAAATAACACAAAATATGTTTTTTGATAATGTAATCTATTCATCGTCAACTACACCGCAGGTGTTTATGGATCATCAGGTCTTTGAAATAGGCGAAGATGTTCTTATAAGTTGGGATGTTCTTGAGGGAATATATGCAGGCAATAATGCAGAAGTAATGTTTGAAGTATATATCAGACTTTTAAGCAACGCTTCCTCTGACAGAGCATTCTGGGAGACTAAGGTTTCAGACCTCAGACCTCATTCTCAGGTAAGGATTCATGAAAAGGTAAATCAGACAGATAAAGATACAGGAGATCATTTTCTTTATGAATTTATAATGAAAAACTTCAAAGAGAAACCGCAGAACAGAGCAATAGTTTTTGAAGATAAGATATATACATATGGCGATTTACATAGGAAAGTAAATGGAGTTGCGGCTATTCTGGAAAATAAAAATATCAGACAGGGGGACAGGGTTATAATTCAGTGCCGGAAATCCCCTGAGCAGATAGCGGCAATAATTGCAGTTGTAATGTGCGGCGGAGTTTATGTTCCTGTTTCATATGATCAGCCTTTGACGCGTACAAAAGAGATTTTTAATTCCTCTGAAGCAAAATGCATAATATCTGATATTTCGTACGATAAATTTGACGATCTGAGTGAATATATTATTGATATATATTGTGATTCGAAAAAAGAATATAATTTTGAAAATATCAGTAATTCAGCGGATAGTCTCGCTTATATAATTTATACTTCAGGCTCAACGGGAAAACCAAAAGGAGCTGCAATAACACACAGATCTGCAATGAATACGATAATTGATGTAAACAATAAGTATGATGTCAATGAAAATAGTGCAGTCATAGCAGTTTCATCAGCAAGCTTTGATTTGTCAGTTTATGATATGTTCGGAATACTTTCAGCAGGCGGTCTGATTGTTCTGCCAACTGAAAAGGAAAGGACTAGTCCGGAATACTGGTTCAGAAGTGCGGAAAAATATAACGTTACAATCTGGAATTCTGTTCCGTCACTGTTTGATTTGTTTCTTGATTATCTTGAAACAAAAAAATTAAAAAATAAAACTCTTAAAAGCGTTATATTGTCAGGTGACTGGATACCTCTTCATGTTCCTGAAAAAATGAGCAAGTACATTCCAAAAGCTTTGCTTATTAGTATGGGCGGCGCTACCGAAGCGTCTATATGGTCAAATTATTACGAGGTAAAGAAATTCAATCCTCAATGGAAATCAATACCGTATGGTTACCCTCTTGAAAATCAAAAATTTTTTATTCTTGACGAGTTTAACAGACAATGCCCTGATATGGTAGCGGGCAGACTTTTTATAGCAGGCAAGGGAGTTGCTCAGGGTTATTATAACAGTCCCGAAATAACAGAAAAATCTTTTCAGCATATTGTAAGCGTATATGACGGAATTTTATATGAGACCGGCGACTGGGGAAGATATCATAAAAACGGCTGTATAGAATTCCTCGGAAGAAAAGATAATCAGCTTAAAATAAATGGGTACAGGGTTGAAATAGGTGAAATTCAGGAAGTGATGAAAAAATCAGGTGCGGAAGATTCTGTTATTGTATTAATAGGTGAAAAGGCAGATAATAAAAGACTTATCGCATTTGTTGTTTCATCATACGGTGAAAATGAAATGAAAGCAAATATGAGAAAATATCTGCCTGAATATTTTATTCCTGATAAAATTATGGTCATGGAAAAATTTCCTGTAACGCCAAACGGTAAAATTGATCGAAAAGCGCTTATTTCTGAATATGAAAAAAATAATAAATCAACATCTCCGGCTGTAAACAGAGTTCTGAATGAAACCGAAAAGAAAATAACAGAAATAATAAAAGAAGTTTTATCTGCTGAAAGTATAGATATAAATGAAAGCTTTATGACGTTGGGCGTTTCATCTGTTGAGATAATAAAAATTGCAAATCATCTTGAAGTTGCATTTGGTCAAAGACCAGATATAAGTGAAATAATGGCATATAAAAATATAGGCGGGCTTCTTGATTTCTATAAGGATAAAAAACAAACGGAAAAGCCGAAAAAAGCTGAAGATAAAAAAGAAAATACTATAAAGACTTTTCTTGAAGAACTTCTTAAAAGGAATATTTACTTAAGAAATGAAAACGGAAAGCTTAAATTCACTGCTGAAAAAAATTCTCTTACAGATGAAATAAGATCTGAAATAAAAAATAGAAGGTCAGAGATACTTGAATATCTGAGTGAGTCTGAAAATATTCTCGACAGTAGGGAAATACCTCTCAAACCTATTCAAAGGGCATATGTTATCGGAAGAAGCGATAAGTATGAGCTTGGAAACATCGGAGCTCATTATTATACCGAGTTTATCTGGAATGAGTGTAATGTGAAGCAGCTTGAGACAGCAGTAAACTGCGTAGTTCAAAGTCAGGATATAATGCGTATGGTGATAAACGATAACGGTACGCAGACTTTGCCTGAAGCTGTTCAGCGCTATGAAGTAAAGATTTTTGATTTTGATGAAAAAGCTCTTGCCGATTACAGAAATGAAATATCACACCGGACATATAAAATAGGTTCGTGGCCTATGTTTGAAATATCCGTCAGCAACGTAAACGGTGAAAAGCATATTCATTTCAGTATAGACTGCATTATTCTTGATGGCTGGAGCGCCTATATGTTTATGGAACAGATCTTTCGTAAATACAATGGTCTTGAGATAACCGCACCATCTATTGGTTTTGGCGAATATATACGTCTTGAGGAAGATTATTTAAAGAAAAATAATTATAGAGAAAAATCTTTGGAGTTCTGGAAAAAACGTATAAAAGAACTTCCGCCGGCGCCTCAGCTGCCTTATGTAAAGGCAATGAGTGAAGTTGACAAACCTTATTTTAAAAGACTTCAGTATGCCTTGAATGAAGAACTGTCAGCAAAACTTGAAAGCAATATAAAAAAATATAATTGCACCGAATCGGTTGTTATATGCGGCGCATATATGAAAACGCTTTTTAGCTGGTGCAATGAAAAGCCTTTCACGCTCAATCTTACGTTATTCAACAGGATACCTGTTTGCAAAGATATATCAGACGTATTCGGCGATTTTACAAATACGACATTTATTGCATATAACAGAAAAGAAAGCTTTCTTGAGGATATAGAAGATATAAAAAATCAGATGATATATGCAATTGAAAACAGATATGTAAACGGAATAGAGATAGTTAAGGAAATATCAGACGAAAATTCAAACAAGGCTGTATTTCCTGTTGTGTTCACAAGTATGCTTCGTTCAGGAAGCGATACTGATAATGAAATATATTATCCGGAAAATATGAAAGAGGTATATGCGCTGAGCCAGACGCCGCAGGTATCTCTTGATCATCAGGTATATAACAGAAATGGAAAATACGTTTTTGTGTGGGACTATGTTTCACAGCTTTATGATGAGAAAGAGATAATGAACTGTTTTGACAGGTATATTGAATTCATCAAAGAAATTGCTGATAATAATAAATGGAACTGATCGAAAAAATTTTATTCAGGGGGCTTTTGCCCCCGGTAAAATACTATGATATAAGGAGAAGTAAATGTTACTTAATAAAATGTGGTTCCCATACACCAAAATAGAAAAAAGCAGTAAAAAGAAAAATGTTTTTTGTTTTCATCATGCAGGTGGCAGCGGAATAAATTTCAGCAAATGGAACATGCTGTCTGATAAAGTCAGATTCATACCTGCTGAAATGCCGGGACGGGGCGCAAGAATATGTGATAAGTACGACCATTGTTTCAAGAAGGTAGTATATGAAATTACAGAGGCAGTGAAAAAAGAAGTAGATACTCTTGAAATAGATGATTTTGTTTTTTACGGTCATAGTATGGGTGCGATTATTGCATTTTCTGTTGCATGCTGCATTAAGAAAAAATACAAAATATCTCCCAAGGTTTTATTTGTGGTCGCAAGACATGCACCACAGATGCCGGATCCGTCAGTCTTTAAAAGCACGATGTCAGATGAATCGCTTATAGATGAGATGAAAAGACTTGGAGGTACGCCAGATGAGATACTGAACAACAGAGAATATATGAATATGTTCATAAACAGGATCAGAAATGATTATAAGCTTCACGAGGATTATAATTACGGAAATGAAAAACTTGATATTCCGATAATTGCACATACAGGCGACAATGATTATGGGGCAGATGTGTTCAGTATGACGAAGTGGTTTCAGCTGACAAGCAAGGGCGCCGCTGTTGAAGAATTCAAGGGAGGACACTTTTTTCCCTATGAGCTTGGAGAAAAATATGTCAGACATCTTATAGATGAAGTTTCTTTTTTCTGATATGGTTTATATTTTTGAAAATATTAATACTGTTACAAATGATCTGCTTAAAAAATTTGATTCACTTTATACAGAAGAGAGAAAAATCAAAAGCGGAAAATATTGCAGAGAAGATGATAAAAAGAAATCTCTTATCGCATATATTTTGTTACTTTATGCTTTGAAAAAAGAATACGGTATATTTGAAAAACTTTATTTTGATTATGGGAAAAATAATAAACCGTTTCTGAAAAAACATAAAAATATATATTTCAGTATATCTCATTCAGGTAAATATGTATCCGTTGCGGCGGATATCAATAATATCGGAGTTGACGTTGAAGGATATATAGACGATTATAAAACAATATCAAGGTATGTTTTCAGTGAAGATGAGATGAAATATATAGAGAATGGAAATTCAGGCGCTAAAGCCGCAAAGCTCTGGACTTTAAAAGAAAGCTATCTTAAATATACAGGTACAGGTATAACAGACGGTCTTAAGGCTTATGATTTTGCTTATAAACCTGATGTATTTGAAAAATATGGCTGTAAGTTTAAATGTATTCAAAGGGAAAAATATTATCTTTCAGTTTGTTCTGAAAATGATATGACAATAAAATTTGTTAAAGAAGAAGATTTAATAAAATTAGTGAGGTAAATAATATGGAAAATAATAAATCAGAATTTCTAAAGGATCCTATTGAAAAAAAGCAAATTATTTTAAAAGACATTTGGAGTGAAATTTTAAATAAGCCTGACATAGGAATACACGATGATTTCTTTATGGCAGGGGGGACTTCAAAGGATCTTGTGAAAATGGTTACAAAAATGAGCGAGATTTTTGAAATATCAATGCAGGAGGTTTTTTCAAAATCAACTATTGCAGAAATTGCGCCCGTCATTGAATACAGAAAAGACGGACTGAAAGATGATGTTGATAAGATATACTATCTAACGGAAAAACTTAAAAATTATGTTCCGTCAGAAGAATATAACAGATATATGGACAATTACATAAAATATAATTCTGAAATTAAGCTTGGAAAGAGGGAAGAATATAAAAAAGTTCTTGTAACAGGCGGGAACGGTTTTTTATCATGCCATCTTATTGAAAAAATATTAAAGAACAGAAAAACTTCAATAGTGGTTCTTGTACGGGAAAAAAGCAATGAAAAAGCAGCGGCAAAGTTCAAAAGGGCAATGGATTGGTATTTTGAAAAGGAGGATATACTGAAAAATTACAGCGGCAGATTGAAAATACTTTCAGGAGATGTTTCGGTAGATAAGCTGGGGCTTGATGATGATGTATACAGTGAACTTTCCAAAACGGTAGATGCGGTTTTCCACGTCGCAGGAATCTTAAGACATTATGGACATTGGGAAGAATTTTATAATACGAACGTAGACGGTACTAAAAGAATTATTGAATTTGCAAAACTTAATACCAGAAAGGATATTCATTTTATATCAACAATGGGAACAGGATATAATGAAGAAAGAGCAAAAAATGTTTTGCCGTTTACAGAACTTGAAGTACAAAAGGATTCATATGCTGCAAATTATTATCTTAAGTCAAAGATGCTTGCTGAAAAAGAACTTGAAAAGGAAATAAACCAAAATAATCTCAATGTTAAAATATATCGTCCGGGTTATCTTGTTCAGAATTATGAAACTGGCATATTTCAGGTGAACTCAGACGACAACGCATATTTCCAATTCTTCAAGGCGATTATGGAAATAGGCTGTTTCCCTGCTATGGAAACAGAAATCTTTGATTTTAGTTTCATAGATCAGGCAGCGGAAGCAATCGACATACTTTCGACTGTAGAAGAAGAGGGACATATATATCATCTTTTTAATCCCCAAAGACTTAGTATGAAGGAAATAGGAGAGCTGATGATAGAAAACGGAGTTAATATTAAAAGTGTTTCCGTGAAAGAATTTTGTGAGTATCTCAAAGATAATATGGAAAAATACAAGGATCTTATTTCAAACATCACTATGGTTACATACGTGCGTGAAAAGGATATAGAACAGCTTATTGATTTATGTTTGAAATGTGACAGAACAACACAGATCCTTGCGAATTACGGATTTGAGTGGAATAGTCTTGATAAAAAACATATGGCGGATATAATAAATATTATTAATTAGGGTGATCTGAATATGAGCAGAAAATGGATTAATCATAATACTAATAATGAAAATGCAAAACTGAATATATTTTGTTTTCCTCACGCAGGCAGCAGTTCAACCTTTTTTGCAGGCTGGGTAAAATATTTTTCAGATGATGTGAACATATTTCCGGTTCAGTATCCTGCAAGAGACAACAGAATGAGTGAACCTATGCCGGATTCTCTTTTTGAACTTGCAGAAAATATGATAGATGAAAGTATGGAGCTTTTTGATAGACCGTTTATTTTCGTAGGTCACTGTTCAGGAAGTATCGTGGCATATGAAGCAGCAGAATATTTGCGGGAAATATCAGGCAAGTCTCCTGAATATATGTTTGTATCAGCAAGCGTTGCACCTGAAAACTATAAATTGAGATCAACCAAAAACCTTTCTGATGAAATGTTTTTTAAATATTATAATTATGCTGACTATGAAAAAGAAAAGGATAATCCTTTGTTTAAATTTTTCCTTCCTGTAATAAGAATGGATTTTACACTTTGCGAAAAATATCGTTACAAGGAAAAGCCTCCGCTTGATTGTCCGATATTTGCTTTTGCAGGCTCTGAAGATAAGGAAGGCGGAGATCCTGAAAAGATAAATTTATGGAAAAAATATACGACAAGTGAGATATTCAGTACAAAAGTTTATGACGGCGATCATTTTTACTTTGAAAGAAACGCTGAGGATATAACTGCAATAATAGGAAAAACAGCAAAGAAAATTATAGAAAAAATATAATTTGAAATTTAATAAAAGGGTATGAAAATATGACAGACTTTGAAAACAAAATTGAAAGTCTTGTAAATCTTATAAAAGATGATTACAGGCAAAACAGGGTTATAGACAAGCTTGATATTTTTCAGCAGCCAAGCAAGGGGGAAATAATAAAGATACTTAATAAACTACAAAGCATAATGTATCCCGGATATTTCAGAAACAATGTTTATAAATTCTATACCATAGGAAATAATATGTCTATGCTTCTTGAAGACGCATTATTTAATCTTATAAAGCAAACAAATCTTGTTTTGAAACAGGATATGAGATACAAAGAAATGCCGGCTGATAAAATAGAAAAAATATCAAGGGAAAAAATAATGATATTTATGGATAAGATACCTCTTATAAGAGAATATCTTAACACAGATATTGAAGCTGCATATCTTGGAGACCCTGCGGCTTACAGTAAAGAAGAGATAATATTTTCATATCCGGGCTTGTATGCAATTTTTGTAAACAGAATAGCACATCAGCTTTATAAGCTTGATATTCCTGTTATACCAAGAATTATGACAGAATATGCACATGGTCTGACAGGTATTGATATTCACCCTGGCGCAGCCATAGGAAAATATTTCTTTATTGACCATGGAACAGGAGTCGTTATAGGAGAAACTACAATAATAGGAGATAATGTTAAGATATATCAGGGCGTTACACTTGGCGCTTTGTCAACAAATGGTGGACAGAAATTAAAGAACATAAAACGTCACCCTACACTTGGAAATAATGTGACCGTGTATTCGGGAACATCAATTCTTGGAGGAGATACTGTTATAGGAAATAATGTTGTAATCGGCGGAAATTGTTTTATAATAAGTTCTGTATCTGAAGGTTCAAAGGTTGTGATGAAACCTTTTGAAATGATATATAAATGATATAATCTTGTAGGATAGTTTTAAATATTACCTTTTCCAAGCTGTAAAATTTCAAAGTTTTCTACATTTTCAAGAAAAGTTTTAGAGGCTGAACCGTTAATATAAAAGCTGAAAGAACGGGGTTTATCCGGAGTATTTCTATATGCTCCTAACATTCCTTCATTTTCTCCTTTCAATCCTACTTTTTCATTATCAACAGTTCCTTCACCGCCGTTTACTTGAATGCTGTTTGACACGCTGTTAATAAATTCATCTTTCATTGCAAATCTGACTAACACGCCGCCGTAAGTAACAGCCTGAGTAAGGTTTCCTGCATGACCATTTATTATATTTAAATTCGCATTATCATGATTTATGTTATAAAATTTTTCGTTTTTGGTTGAAATACCCATCAAATCATTTAGTTCTTTAATAGGCATAGTTCTATAAATATACTTTCCTTTTACTAATTGAAACTTTCTGCTGCCAGTATTGCTTTGAATCATATTATTTCCATTATAATCATTTGGTTTATTAATTAACTGATATTCATTTTTAGACTTATATTTGCCTAATTTATTCTTAACTAATTCTATTAAATGTTCAGACAAATTAATTCTTTGATCCTGTATATTATCGTTATTACTTTGACAGTACATTCTATAAATTGCTGATTTAACTATTTTTTCTTGTCTATTGGGATCGTTACTTGGAATAGAAACATACGGTTCTATTTTTGAAGCAATGTCAACTAATGTATTAATAATATCATTTTTTCTTCCGATATAGTAGTAATCTTCATCCGTTATGAGCCATTTAATAAATTCTATTAAATTATCATTTTGATTATTTCTATGCTCTTTAAATTTTATAAAATTAGCATCAATTTTATTTATATTATTATTTTCATCGGAATAACAATTCAGATAGTCTTTATTTCTTTCATATTTTGTAATAAAATCATTACTGTCATTTTGCTTTAATTCCTTTCCTTGATAAATTAATTTTCTTTGTATAGGTGCAGTACTTTCATTTTTACTGACAATAGCAGATAAAAACTTAAATTCATTAAATGAATCAGTTCTTTTAAGCTGACAAGAATTTTTGTCAGCTTTTTCTTTTGCAAAAGTATCTTTGACTTTTTCAGCTTCAGCATACATAATAATCGTATCCTCATAAGTTTTCAATTGAAATAATAATTTTATTAAATACTATGATTATTCTTTCTGCTGTATTCACCATAAAGGGTTATATATTAGTAAAATTTATAATTAGACTTATCGTTTCAAAATGATTTTAATATAGTATTGCATCCGATAGTATTACATAATAAGTATTAAAGCCACTTTCCAAATCTGTTAATGGCTGCAGCTCTATTTTCAGATATTCAACGTCTACAATTTCCTTAACTTTGAAGCTGCCATGTTCGCATTCAAAAACTGTGTTTCTTTTCTTGTATTCGTTGTATATTATTTGAAACTGATCGTAATAACGGGTATCCGATTGTCCTTTTTTCATAATAATGTTTGAACTTTCGTGATATTAGACAAAACGGCTTTTAAAACTTTGGGTACTATTTCATATATCAGAAAAGGCATATCTGAGATTATTTTTCTCAAATATGCTTCTGAATTCTGAAATATTAAAAAATCGAGAGTTCGAATCTTTTTTATTTGGTTCATTCATCCATGGTTTTTAACCTTGATTTTTCGCAGTTAGAGCAGCAAAAAAGCCCGTAGCTACGGGCTTTAAATGGTGTACAGCTATTTAGTATCACCAATATGTCTTGTGACTATAAAATAGATGAAATTAATTTTTCTCGATTTTAAGACCTGTTTAAATAAAATTTTATTTTATCTCCGGAATATCTATCAAATATTGATGAGGCAATTCAGGAACAGCCGGATATTACAATAGACGAAATAATTGAAAAGCTTAATTTGCATGCTGAAAACGAAACTGTTCGCAAGGAAGTTATAAAAATGGGATACGTTTACAAAAAGAAATCTCTTTACGTTTCTGAGCGTGAACGCTCCCGATGTGAGAGAGAAAAGAAAAAAATGGACTTAAAAGCTTCTCGATTATGATAAAGAAAAGCTTGTATTTCTTGATGAAAGCGGCATTAACACCAACATGACGAGAATTTACGGACGTCTCTCGGCGGAGCCCGATCTGTAGATAAGGCACCGTTAAACACACCCGCAAACACTACAATTCTGTCTTCAATAAGAATCAACGGAGAAACCTCATATACGACTTACAGCGGAGGATTGCTATAGGTTTTCCGTGAGGAATAATATGCAAGAGAAATAATGCATGAAAGTGAATTTTCGTCATGGTACTTCAAGATGGAAGTGTTATCGACGTGGGATTTATCTATCAGATCTGTAACTTTTTTTCCTTACAGATAACATTGATTTATCTCAATTTTACCCAGCTTTGAAAGGAATTTAAAAATATTTTTTCAACTGCGGAAAAAATATCAATTTCCACACTTTTGAATTCATCAAAAAAGATCTCTATCCTGAACCCTTCGCAGGCAACAATTTCGCCATACTCATCATCTATGGGAAATAATTTTTACAAAAGGCCTTTATATTTCATATTGATCCTTCTTAAAGCCCATCTGAGAGTCATCATCGAAGTCAATATCTTCATATTTGTCCAAACCATTCTCTCTACAACCTTGTAAAATCGTATTGTAGTACTGCTTGATTCGGCGGAGAAATTTCCCCATTATTAATTAGATAAGCTATGCTTCCTTGCAGCTCCAAAACATTCTTGACAGTATGATGTTAATGTCCAATACTTGCTGCAATCTGTCTTAGATTGTAACCTTTGCTGCTCGGTCTAAGTATTTCCTTGTAATCCACCATTGATAGACCCTCTTGATATTAGTTTAAAGACTGAAATTTTAATACAATGCACCCCCGTGCGTAGGGGGTGCATATTGTAGTTTATGTGGTTATCGTTTTTTGTTGTTATGTGCTAATGCAACACCACTTTGTTTATTTCATCTAATTATATGAATACAAATATTCATTACCTTTAGTAACTAATTCTTCGACAGAATAAAATGGGTAGCATTTATATACTCCATCAGCATGACTTGCTACAATCATGTTCAACTTCTTCAAATATCCCCAATAATATTCTACAAAGTATTGTGTTTTAAATGAAACAATATCAATCAACCATGCAACATTGCTCCTTGGTCCCATATTAACAAGTAATACCAATATGTTCTTCTCCGGAATATAGTCAAATCCAATAACTGGACGATGGGTATAATATTCGGGAATAGGAATCGTGTCATAATCTTTAATTTCCGCTTCATAGATATTTGCTCGATATACCACCTGATCCATGCAAACAAAAACAATATCACTTCCATTATGCAATGAGGTCACATCGCTAATTTCAGAATACAAATTCTTTAGAGTTGTGCTATAAATGCATTCGCCTTGTTCCACATCGTAGATTGCCACTGTATAGTCACTATAGCAGGCAGCAATTGTTTGATTGTCCATCCAGATAATTCTAATCATCTTTTTCTCTGCAAATGTATCATCAGGTTCAATCAGAATTTCAACTTCGGTTTTCAAATCATAGACAATAATACTTCTTCCTGTCGTTATAGAATAAATTACAACCTTCTCCTTATTATCTGAATATTCACGTCGGAGATAGTCATCCTTGATAAATAGCGTATTGTCACCATAATGCAGAATATCAAGTTGTCCCTGTGCATTTTCATAATAAAGCATCCTTTGTTCAGAAGTTCTTCCAGATCGTACTTCTTTAAAAATGATTTCATCCGATGCTATATCATATACAAAAAACGTTGTTTTTTTCTCATCATAATCATAATTTGACAATACAATCCAATTGTTATTGATAAAATATTGTGGATTTCCTATTTCAGAAGCAAATCTCTTAATTTCATTAAACGTTTTAGCATCATATAAAACCGTATATTTTTCGGCAATATTAGCAGCAGCATAGGTACCTGCTTCATTTATAAGCAGTGAGCAAAGCATACTGTTATCAAACTTTTCATTCAAATCGATACATGAAGCATTATCTCGCAATTCATATAGATGTAGCAGATTCGTACCAATTTCGGAGATCAGATATTTTTCTTCGTAGTTATTTATCAAATCTGCTTGTGTAATGAAGCTTTTATGTAATTGCTTTTCCAACATATATATCACAGGCGTATCGCTGATATTATTCAACAAAGGATTTAAGTCCAATCCTTTTTCATAGTCATTGGCACTTATGTAGAAGAGGAAACCTTTATCAGAGTATGAAAACGTATTTGCACCCTCCTCCAGCTGACATGTAAAATGCTGCTCTCCTGTTTGCAAATTAAACGCCAACAGTTTATCTCCAAACACCAAAAATCCAGTCTCAGTATTTGTGCCAGAATTGAATATGCCGTTTGTAATAACCTCCTGAGAACAGGTTACGAAATCAGAATTCCAGATAATATCGTTAGTTTCCATTTCAATGCATACTACATTTGTATTATATGTCTTGTCTTGCTGATCAGGAATGGAATATATGTACAACAGTTTATTTCCTTGTGTAACATAACCGCCTTTATATCTATCATCGGGCAATGAATAACGATTGACAAAAGAAATCATTCCACCTGAATATCTATATACTTCAATTTCCTTATTGCTAGACCAGTGATAAATATATTCCGATGAAAATCCGCATATTTCACCCAAAAGCGAGTAATCAGTAGATATTTGTGCAAAAATATTACCCGAATCTGTATCAATTACAGTAAGATCATTTGTAGAGGCAGACACATTTTCCTCACTGGATTCGGATACAACAAGAAAATAATTGCTGTTAGCAGCAAACTGTTTATTTCCGGCTATTGGGTATTCCCACATCACCTCTCCGCTTATCAAATTAATCCTAAATATATTATTGCTGTCATAAATGTATAATGCTTCTTCATTTTCATTAGAGTAGGTACGTTTTCCATATGCATCAGCAACTTCACGACCTGGGTAATAATCGTGCAAAGTTATAATTTCATCAAAACATACTCCATCTCTTTGTAAAAAATACCCCACATCATATTTATAAGAATCTGAAAAAGGATAATATGCCAACAGACTTCCGCTATTTGTATCCCAATAATATATACCAGTTGCATCTTTTGATATAATATGATTTCCGTTGCTCATAAACATTCCGGATGCAATACGGGATTTATGTTTAAATACCTTGGTAGGCAAGAATGTTTGTGGATAAAACACACCAATCATTGTAGAGAGCTGATAAACTGCATCAACCGAAACAGGTCTGTCCATTTTTTCTGATGGTAATGCAGAAAGTATCTTTTCGATTGCTTCAATTGGTTTTCCATTTTGCCATAAATATTGTGATTGTGCTGTAAGTGCCTCCGAATTCTCTAAGAGAAGAGCATAATTTTGTTCTGCTATCTGTTGATTCTTCTCTTCTAACGTTTTATTTTGCTGAGATATTTCTTTATTTTTTTCATTAACTTTTAAATAAGAATACAAAATGATGACACTAATTATTGAAAAAACGGTACATATAATAGTGATTATTGTGATAATGTTGTTTCTTTTTCTCTTTTCTTCACGTTGTACTAAATCATTAATACTTTCTAATTTTAACAGACCTGCAGCAAGATGAATATAGTCTTTATTTAACACGGCAATAGACTGTTTATTTGTAGCTTGAACGATATTAAGTGCCAGCAGATTCTTCTCTTGCGCCTCTCCATTTTCAATTAATTTCCACAATTCTGTTGGAAAAGAAGTTATTGGAGTTCCATCAATTAATACTGGAAGAACATTTCTGGTACTTCCATCATGCAAGTCTATAAAATATCTCAATTCTTTGTTACACCATGATGTCTGGTTAATTCGCTTTGAACAAATAATAATCAGGAATTCAGATTCCTCAAGTTTCTTTTTAATTGATTCAGAGAGAAGGCTACCCGGAACAAGCTCGTCCTCATCACGAAATATTTTCCATCGTATTTTCTCGCTTTTAGGGCGATACTGCTTAGGAATGGAATACCGTTCTAACAAATTTTGCAAGCGTTTAGCTACTTTTTTATCAAAATCCTCGCGCCGATAGCTTATAAATGCCTTATACTTATATTCACACACTGTTTATCACCTCAATTTGATTCTAAGTTCTATTATGTTCAACATCATAGGAATTCTTTGACACATGAAAATCTATTATATCGGATTGAATTGATTCAAGGATAATAACTTTTCAGATACATTTTCGGCTACTACAACACTCTGAAGTCAACAGCTTCAATCCTGCGGATTTCTGACTGTAAAGTCCAGATCATCATGGCTGCCATTATACTCGGTTGCTTGAACCATCTGCTTCAGATTTCGGGTCACTTTTGACTGCTCTTTTCTTGATAATTTCAAATTACATTAAAATTTACAGATCCAAATTATTTTTCATGTTGAAACAACAATTTTTTTATTTTATAAATCTAAAATTATTAATTTATTATTTGAATCACAGCTACAGATCTTTCCAGGAAACAATGTAATAAATGAATATGAAATATCATCGTAAAGAATATTTTTGTTTTTACCGTTTAAATCACAATTACAAATCATTTCTTCTGAATTTATAAAATATAGCTTATTATTTTGATAATTTGTACAACGTGTATACGAATCAGATATTAAAACTTCATTCGTTCCATCAGTATTTATACTATATAGCCATCTTAAATCTCCATCTGCTGAAAAATATAATTTGCTATCTACTATGCATAAGTCATAACAATCACCTTTATAAACCAATTTATAATCTGAACCATCAGTATTCATTGAGTATATGCTATTGCCATCATAACAATTGCAAAAGAATATTTTATCCTCATATATATTCATATACCATTCAAGACAATTCGCAAGAACTGTAAAGTTAGACCCATCTGGTTTCATTCGACATATAAAATAATCATCTGTGCCCATATCACTACAAAAGTAAAGCCATCCATCATAATAAGTTAGTTCATGACAATAACTTGTGTATATTTTTTCGAACTCTGTGCCATCTTTTTTTATTCGACATATAGCGTTATTCTCATATTTTGCCACAAAATATATATAATCTCCAACAACGTTAAGATAGTAAGCTGTATTATTATAGAGTATATTTTCAAAGCCATTCATGTCTTTGCATAATAAGAAGTCATTACCAAAATAATAATTTATCCCATCATAACAACCAATCCCTCCGTTTACAATGTTAGTTTGACCATTAAAATTATCCATTGAAACTTCTGGTGTTGATTTATCTAATTCTGAATATATACTTGATTCAATTGTTATATTACTTATGTTAGAATCAAATGATTTTTGGAAAATGGTATTGAAATATAACAGTATAAACATTAATGCAATAACAATAATAAGTTTAGTATATAATATAATCGGTTTACTTTTCATGTATTTTGTAATTTTTATTATTGTCTGATCAAAATGTTCGCTATCAACATCATTTACTCCACTATAATAAATAAATTTTTTTATATCATCCGGCAGTTCAACTGATGTGTCAAATCCCTTCATAAACACAGGAATTATATTTTTTTTAAAATCAAGTGCATATCTTATTTCTTTTCTAACCCAATCATCTTCATTATAAAATTTTTCTACTCCATTACTAGGAACAATAACTATAAAATCCTTACAGTTTTTAATATAATTTTTAATTTGAATAGCATAGTTACCTCTATTCATATCTTTATAATCTATAAATGTTCTATAGCCCCTTTTTTGTAAATATTTTTTTATATTATCTGCAAGAAAATCAGCCCCATCTCTTCTATAACAAATAAAAATATCAAATCTTTTTATCATTTTTCACCCCAGTCATTTATCCTTAAGACTTATTATAAATATAAATTTCTTAACCCCTTAGTAATAAGATAGATTATCTCATCCAAAAAAGGTGTTTTGAATAACCTTAAATTATCATTTTTATCAAGACCATTTCTTAAACACGTTATTGAAAATTTATAATCACTTATATTTGGGATTTCTATATTATTAGCACGGTATTCATTACATACATCCTTATAATTTGGATTATTGTTTGACTGCCAATCAAATAATAATTTTTCTGGAATTTCAGTTCCAGTGGTAATATAATTACAAATTTCTGCGGTTACTCCGCCAAAACCTCCGACAAGAAAAATCGGTTTTTCACTTTCATAAGCATAAATAAACTCTTCTAAAACTCCTGGCATACATCCTTTGTATCCTGACAGTTTTCCCCCTGCATATATTCTTACATTACATTTACTAATTAATTCTTTACGCATTTTTGTTAAACTCAAGCCCCAGCATAGTAAATTCGAGGATGAATCAGGAGGCAAAAACTTACTTGAATCAATTCCTTTTTTTTTGACATCATCTGGACATGCCACATGTATCATTTTAGCAACATTTTTGTATTTTGCCTTCCATTCAATTATTTTTTTATTATCATGCAAATAAATAGGCCATGCAATATAATTTTCCAAATGTATTTTAGAAGATCTATTTCTATCCTGAAGAATTTGTGCTTCATCAAACAAACACCGAGTAAAACCATTTTCCCTCAAATCTCCGCCATAAACTAATGTTGCATTGCTGTTCAATAGCTTTTTTGCCAATATTTGTGAAAAATATATTAAATGATTTTTATCCTGTCCATATTTAAACAATTCATCTTCCGAAACCCCAGAAATTGATATACCTACCCTTTTTTCATGCAAATCCACTTTTTTATATGATAAAGGAGTAGCCATTTTCGCATTCTTGTATATATTTAATTCATTATCATACAAAACTGGTTCGGGGTATATTATCCATTTATCCTTTATATCTTTTATATCCATAAAATCTGGAACACGATTAAATGTCACAGCATTCATAGGAATATAATTAGATTTTTTATATGCATTCATCAGCAGTTTATAGTAATTAAATCTAATTGTTTCAACAAGCGCAAGTTCCAAAATTAAATCAACATTATTTTGTTGTTCATAGCCAATATTCGGAAAGTTGCACATTATGGGAAATGTTCTATCCTCAAAACCTTCTACAATATCTACAGATACAATCGGACGATTAAACTCTTTAGCACATATTAATTCTTTTTGACACCAATATCTAGAGGAATACAAGTCTGAATGAATAATAATTAACGTAGAATGTTTAATATCCTTAATAATTTTGTCAGAAAAAACCTCACCCTTTTGAATATCATTAGAATCAAAAAAATTGCCAAATGTGTAATCTTCATCTATTACTTTTTTTATTTTTTTTGCTAATTTCAATCCATATTTATCATTTTTAGAATGGCTTATAAATATCTTCAGCTTTTTATTTTGTTCTTCAAATAACCAACGATAAATTTCATGAGCAATTTCTATAAACTCATAACTTTTACTTTTTTCAGATTTAAATAAATCATTTAAACGTATGTAATTTATATCTTTAAATAAATGAAAACTATATGCATTATCAGAAATTGAAATAGGAATTACTTTTAAGTTTTTATTTGAATTCTGAATGTTTTTCAAATATAATTCCCATTCATCTGACGCAATAATATAATCACTAATAAAAACAAAAGCTATGGCTTTTTCAGAAGAAACCGAAAAGCACTCAGGTAATAAATCAAAGCATTTTGAAGTATACATAAAAACAGGAATATTTATAGATCTTGAAAATGGTTTTTCAGTATCGTAAGATAGGTTCTTTTTGCAATAATCAACTATTGGTTTTACTCTGTTATGATCATTATAATGCCATATAAAATAAATTGAAACAGGTGATTTATATTCCATAATTAGCTCCCTTTAATTTAACTTTAATTATGCTATAAATAATGTATTTATAATATTAATGGCTTTTTCAATTACTCAGATTGTTAGATACAATATTTGGCAGTGCCTATCTTTTCTTTAAATTTTCGTAATCATATATGTGAATTGTTGCTTATCCCAAGTAACTGTACTCTTATTTTCAAATTTTTTTATTTCTTTTTGGTTTGCCTATTTTTGTAATTGCCCACTTTTTTTACTGCCATTTTATGCAGTGTTGTCTAATGAAACGCTATTTTATCATTTTTTTAAGTTTATGATGATATTCATGAATACAATTTAATTGTCCACTTGTTAATGTGTATCCCATTAAATTTGCTTCAATAGTTGCTTGTATTTCAATGTCGACATTAGGGTAACACCGCACAAAGACCGCCTGACGGCTTTGCACATTATCTGCTTGCATATTTTCTGTCATCTTATATAGAAATTCTTTCCTGCACCATTTCTATAAAATTTGACGAAAAATCTGACTTTGCATCTAATGCACAATCTTTGTGCGGTGTTGCCATGTCAAAGCAGAAAGAAATGCTCTCTGCCAAACACACACGAAACAAGATAAAAGTCAACGCCAAATAATATACAATTATCATTCGTTAGCGTGTATAATCTAATATAATTATACAATAAAGCCAATAAATTTACAATAGTTTCCAGTTGATTTTTGTCAAGTATATTTAACTTTCTACTAATTGATATAAAATTTATTAAGTATTTTGTGCATATTTTCATATTGAAGTTCGGCAATGCTTGTCCAATTGAAAAGCTGTGTTTATTGCTCTCTATTATTAATAATACTAAAATGCTCCAAAAAATTACAGTTTTTAGAGAAATTTGTATGATTGCACAAAAACTCTGCTTTATATTGTTAATTCTGCCGAAAAATATACTTCTTTGTATTATTTTAGCATAAAATACCGCATAAAAAACAAAGATGTCAAAAATAACGCTCTAAATGACAAAATTGGTATATAATAAGAATTTTTTACAGCTTATTTAACCATTATAAAAATGAGAGACAGTTTGTTTATTACTGTCCCTCATTCTGTAATAGCTATCAAAAACATCTGTTAAAAGGCATTCTGAATATTCTG
>ERZ827108.674-NODE-674-length-54995-cov-4.971442_pt1 | contig 54995 bp, 48 predicted proteins | sample MGYA00519921_ERZ827108 | MGnify/ENA primary metagenome ERZ827108 (study PRJEB31778, sample SAMEA3449258) | human gut metagenome | biome: human gut; feature: human-associated habitat; material: faeces | place: United Kingdom | collected 2010/2012 ...
GAATCCATGATGGCGTTTAGTGTAACTTTTTTGCAGAGTTCACAGTATAGTTTACAACGAAAATAAAAGAAATGGAGTGTGATACAAAATGAATTTATCAAAAATACATCATATTGCAATTATCGTATCTGACTACGAAGTCGCAAAGGATTTCTATGTAAACAAGCTGGGATTCTCTGTCATCAGAGAAAACTACCGCCCGGAGCGTAAGGACTGGAAGCTGGATCTGCGTGTCAATGAATACACAGAACTGGAGATTTTCGCTGAGGAAAACCCGCCGAAGCGTGTGAACCGCCCGGAGGCCTGTGGTCTGCGTCACCTTGCGTTCTGCGTAGACAGCGTGGAGCAGACGGTGAAAGAGCTGGGAGAATTAGGTATAGAATGTGAGCCGATTCGGGTTGACGATTATACCGGAAAGAAGATGACTTTCTTCCATGACCCGGATGGTCTGCCACTGGAGCTGCATGAGTAAGCATGGGAGAGAAAAGAACGTATAAAGCCAAAAGGCCCGGCGGCGGCCGGAAGAAGCTGAAGCCGGAATATGATGCTGGGAAGAATTTAAGAGAGCAGATGGATGCTGCTGTGGCGCTTTATGAGGAAGACTGCTCCCTCCAATCCATCGCAGATGCTCTGGCTCTGAACCCGATCAAAGTAAGAAAGCTGCTGATCACGGCCGGTGTGTATGAATCAGAAGTGGCGGAGAAGGTACAGGATACCTTTGAGGAGTATCGAGAAACACAGAACTATAAAGAAGCAATCCTCTCAACCGCAGCAACTCTTGAACTTTCCAAAGCCTCCGTTACCTCATATCTTCCGTATAAAAAGGGTGTGTACTACCCAAGCACAGCTGATAAAGAGAAAATCAGTGTTGGAGCAGAGCGGCAGCGGAGATACAGAGCGATGAAGCGGTGGAGGACTGATCCGACAGAAGAAAATTTCTGGGGAGTGGTTCTGGCTTATGCTGGGGTAAAATTTAAAACCTACTCAGGATTGCCATTCTCTTACGAGATTAAAAAAGGCAGAAATGGACAATATACAAAGGAACTGTGGATTGACAGACGGGAGAAGAGTAAAAGTCTGGCATGGAGTTCTGTGCTACTGGCACTGAGCAATATTAAAAAAGTAGGAGAAGTAGTTGAACGACCTAAAGCTCTGGGGGATATCCGGGGCGTGACTTACATATATGGAATGTTTTACCGGTTTGGGCTGATTGATGTGCCGGACGAGGTGAAGGAGAAGATGAAGAAAAAATGATGTTGTTGAGCGGCCGTGGAACGGAATTATGTGAGCTTTTAGAGACAGATTTCGAATAAGTATGTTTAGTTTGCGCAATATAAAAAAAGAAAATTTTAGAGGGAAGACAAAAAATATGTGTGGAAAGTGAGTTGTACATAAAAATGAACGAAGACACTGCAGTAGAGATGGAACGGAACAACAGCCAGTTTGACGAAAATTTACCTTACATTGAGTATTCAATATCCGGGTTTCGCGGAAGTGTTATTTCTGGAGAAGAAAGACGCTTCCATGTCGGGGATTCGATGATAGATTCGGTGGAAATACTGCAGGACGGGGTTGATATTACTGGAATCAGAGTTTTTTTGAGAAAGAATTTTGAGATCGACGAGAGAACAGAGAAGGCAATTACCCAAAGAGTGAAGAAGTTTTTGATCAATATATGTGGCAAAATGAGGGGTGAAATTACAGCATTTCATTTAAAAGTTGAGGAAATATATGAACCCTGTAAAGACGGGCACTCTTGTTATACCATGCATTGTGATATAAAAATGAAAGTAGAATGCTCTTATGCGGAAATGTATAAAGTAGATGTATTTAAGGAGGCGTTTGAGAGCGAATTAAAAGGCCGGAATGCAGATGACAGGTATATGCTTTTGTTTCATGCGATTCAAATCGAAAATGTTACGACCAGATATTTGATGTTGTATGAAATTTTGCTTGGAATAGTTGGAAAAAATCATAAGCAGCAGGAAATTACAGAATTTATACGCGATAAATATAATTTGACTTCTCAATGTGATGCAATAGATTTTCATCAAACCAGAAAAAGTGGAAAAAAATATAAAGAAGATAGTCTGACCTATTATCGAAACCTGCTCGGACATAGCGAAATCGATGAGCCTGTGGATGATGAACTGATAAGGGATTTATGTACGCGGATATTAAAAGTAATTTATTATGCATGTACTCTGTGAACGCAAAATAGCGAGTACCTGTTACCTCGTACCTACGTAAAAGTTTGGCGTAGAGTGGTTTGATATTGTGAAAAGCGGCTCTTAAAGGTCAACAATAAGTTTTATATGGGCTACAATAGCGACAATTCGGCTTATATTACTTGACTTTGAAAGTTATCTGATTTATTATACTCGTAAGAAAGTAACTTACGAGTTACTAACTCATGAGTATAATTATTGGAGGCGAGCGAATGAGTCAATTTTATTGCCGTGAGGCTGAGCTTCGGAAGCTGAACAAACGGTACGCAGGCGATAAGTTTGAGTGTATTGTCATCTATGGCAGACGGCGTGTTGGTAAAACGGCACTGATTAATGAGTTCTGTAAGGATAAACCTACCATTTTCTTTTCTGCGTTGAACACGACAGGAAAGGAAAATCTGGAAGCTCTCTCAAAGTCAATCATGAGTTTTGAGCGGCCGGATATGGAGTCTGCGCCGGAGTTCAGGTCTTATGATGCTGCCTTGGATGAGTTGACAGCACTTTCAAAGGAAAAAAGGATTGTTTTTGTTATTGACGAGTATCCGTATCTTGCGAAAGCAAAGCCAGCCATTTCAGCGATGCTGCAGCACATCATCGACCACAAATGGACAGAGTCCAAGATGTACCTGATTCTTTGCGGTTCGTCTATGAGTTTTATGGAGAGTCAGGTGCTTGGGAAAGAAAGTCCGCTGTATGGCAGGCGAACAGGACAGTTCAAGATTGAACCGTTGGATTATAAGGAAACAGCTGTATTCCATCCGAATCTATCCGCGGAGGATAATTCTCTGATTTATGGAATTACAGGAGGAGTGCCTCACTATATCAACAAGTTGGATGTGAGGGATAGTGTGGATGAGGCACTGTTGGATAATTTCTTTGATCGTTCCAGCTATCTGTATGAGGAGCCTGGAAACCTGCTGAAGCAGGAACTTCGGGAACCAGCCATTTATAATGCAATCATCAAAGCGATTGCGGAGGGGGCTTCCCGAATGAACGATATCAAGCTGAAAGTCGGTGAGGAGAATTCAGTCGTGTCGAAGTATCTGAAAACGCTGATTGACCTTGGTATTGCCAAAAAGGAAACTCCGATTACAGAAAAACCGGGTAAGAAAACGATTTACCTTCTGGCCGATAACTTCTTCCGATTCTGGTATCGGTTTGTGCCGATCAATATGAGTGCCATTGACTCCGGTAGAATTGCAAAGGTCTACTCACACGCTGTAAAGCAGTACCTTCCGGATTACATGGGGCTGATTTTTGAGAAGATGTGTCGTGATTATCTGCTTTATTATTCGGATAGCCTTCCTATTGAACTGAGCGAAATCGGTCAGTGGTGGGGGACAGACCAGAAGAAGAAAAAGCAGATACAAATTGATATTGTCGGAACACCTGTTTGGGGCAAGGACTATATCATCGGTTCGTGTAAGTACAGAAATGAGAAAATCGGTGTGGATGAACTTGATTTGATTCGGGATTACGCATTGGTTTTTGGAAAAGGCAATATTTACCATTACTATATCTTCTCAAAAGGCGGATTCACAGATGGACTTCTTCAAGCACAAGAGCGTGGTGAAGTTCAGCTGATAACGCTGGAAGATCTCTACAGGTAAACGGTACCCGATGCTTCCTTGGATGCAAGGCTGATCTGCTCAGACAGATCGCACGCCGGAATCAGCTTTTCTGCTGCCGTTACATTGTAATTCTCAACAAACACTACCTGCAGCCATGGGGAAACTTCTGGATCCTGTGCAATGACTCTGGATAAGGTAAGCAGTGCATGAATGAGCTGCGGCACAACTGCATCGAGATAGGAGCGCGGCCACTTTTCCAGTGCTTCCGCCAGAATCGTATGGTTGGTGTAAGCACAGGTCCTGGTGACGATCTCAACGGATTCCTCAAATTCAATGCCTTTTTCGCCGAGCAGACGGATCAGCTCCGGAATGACCATGCTCGGGTGGGTATCGTTGATCTGAATGGCAGCGTAATCCGCAAGATCATGGTAATTGCAGCCACGTGCGGCGCACTCTGTTAACAGAGAGTTCAAGGCGCATTTTGGTATGACACCGCGGGAATACCGCAGATGAGTGCTCAAAAAGATTCCGAAATTTGATCGGTTTATTTGAAATGAAAAGAAAGTCCATCAAAGCTACGCGCGTGTACGACGGTGCGGGAACTGGTGGGGGAGATTAAAAAAACAAAGGAAAAACAAAGGAAAAACAAAGGAAAGACAAGTCTGCCTGTTTATAATGAAAAGGGCGAATTCCAGGGAATGGGTGTGGGGCAGTCCAGCAGCTTGTTAAAGGAAGTCAGGGAATGCGTAAATAAGGCACAAATTCCGTTGGAGACTGCACTTTCGGCGATCACTTCCAACCCGGCAGAAATTCTTTGCCTGAAGAGAAAAGGAAGGATTTTGGAGGGATACGATGCAGACTTGTGCATTCTGGATCAGGACCTGCAGCTGACGGACGTGATTGTAAGAGGGAAAAGAGTGCATTAGCGCCTTCGATCCATCCCGCTTTCACGGTAATAGCGTGCTTTGTTCTCATACATCCTTGCATCAGCTGCTTTTGCGAGATCATGTATGCTATCCCAACTCTTTTCGGAACTAAGAGCATAGCCATGCGAAATCGTCATGGTGTCCACCAGCTTGCCGTGCCACGAGGCGACGTGTTTGTCAAAGGCTTCCAGCCTGTCGGGAAGCGAAGTCACTTCCTGAGTAAGTATGATTACAAATTCGTCGCCGCCGATCCGGTAGACCTTGCCATGAGCTTTAAAGCATTCCCTCATACAATCTGCAGCTGCGCACAGGAGTTCATCTCCGGCCGCATGGCCGAGCGAATCATTTGCCCGTTTTAGGCCGTTGAGATCCATGGAGATATAGCCCCATTCGTCGTGAAGCTTCAGGTTGTTTATTGCTTCTTTATAGGCATGCCGGTTGAGACATTTCGTGAGTTCGTCTGTATTTGATGTATAGATCAGTTTTTCCTTTTCGTATTTTTCCTTGAGGACTCTTGAAAGCATATAGACCATACAGCAGGATGCCAGCGTAAGATAGATTCCGACGATAAAAATGGCTAAAAGACTGCTCTGCAAATAAAAGGAATTATCGACCGTTACCGCAACGATATAATTTTCATCCTGACAAAGCAGGCATCTGTAGGACTTTTTACCGATTCTTACATGGAAAACAGCTGTCTCGTCATAATGATCCTGGTCAGAGAGCAGATTCAGTTCTTCCAATGTGGCGCCTGTTCGGCTGTTGTCTGTGGCACCCTTTACTACGCGGGTCTTTGCATCTGCCACAAGAATTTCCATTCCCTCATAGACAGGCATATCATCTACGACCGTGGAAATTTCATTCTGTCTCATTTCTTCAAGCAGACGCGTTGGCGTGATGCCGATTTGAACCATTCTTGAACCAGCTTCGTTCCATGTGATAGCATACATCATTTCTTTTTTCTCAGAGGTATTGGGAGTGACATCCTGGCACATGGTAAGACTTTTGTCCGTGAGCATAGGTTTAAAATACGCTATCTGTTCTCCGGAGTCGAAGCTGTAGCCATAGTAAAGAGGCAGAGAGCCACTGTAGATATACCCGTTTTCATCAAACAGATGGATTTCATCTACGGATATCAAATTTGCAATTTTCTGTAATTCTGCGACATCACGCTCTACCTGTGGTTTTGCATCTATGATATAGGATGCAGCCTTTGCTCTTACTATATAATCGTCCTTCAGCGATTCGATGAGCTGGAGTTCATTCTCATCATTTTTATTAAGCACGGTGACAACGCGATCAAGCAGTACCCTTGACATCCGGTATGTATTTTTGTCATTGACGTGTTTTAGAATTCCGGCTTCCAGAAATAGAGCAATTGCAATGATCAGGAAAGCCAAAAAAGCAAGTCTTTTCTTTTTCATGTACTTATTTTAACATAATTCTGCCTGGTTAACTACATATTTTTGCCGGAAGGAAGCAATTAAAGAATGTGTTACACCTGATAAAATTTTTTGTACCACTGAGCAAATCGTCTCTTTTTTTGCGTATAATTTTTTCATGATTTTTCCGAATGTCATTTGAGAAAGACATACAAAAGAAAAGGAAGAGGAAAATATAACTCCTGTTCGAGAAAACGGGAGTCTTTTTAACAAAATTTCTTGCCACCGGGACAAAAAAGTGCTAAAATCGAAACGTCTATGTGTTCTATATTCATTTTTATTCATCATACACAGGAAATGACAGAGGAACAGAACAGTAAAATGTGGGGGCCGTGGATTTTTCACGGTCTTTTTATATGCAGATGGCAAATAGTGAAGCGGATTGCAAAGATACATTTTGACTGCGTGGAATACAATAGATTATAGTATTCGTAAGAATGAGATTTTGGAGGAAGATTGTGAATCAGAAGGAGTTAAATGCAGGCAGACAGGAAGCAATTGAGGGATTTGAATTCCCGGGGAAATTTGTGGAATGTGTGCCGTGCGGAAATGGACATATCAACGATACGTATATGGTTACGTTTGAGGATGAAAATGGCACGAGCCGTTATTCCCTTCAGCATATGAACCACTCAGTGTTTAAGGATCCGGTCTCGCTGATGAATAATATTCTTCATGTGACGGCCTATCTGAAGGAGCAGATCAGTGCGAAGGGCGGTGATCCGCAGCGGGAGACACTTGATTTTGTCTGCACGAAAACGGGGGAGCCGTATTTTGTGGACAGTTACGGGGAGTACTGGAGGGCGTATCATTTCGTGGAGGATGCGTACGCGCTGGAGGAGATCAGCAATCCGCAGGATTTTTATGAGAGCGCGGTTGCATTTGGCCATTTTCAGCGGATGCTGGCGGACTTCCCGGCGGACAGCCTGACGGAGACGATCGCCGGTTTTCACGATACGAAGGCGAGATTTGCAGCTTTTGAGCAGGCGGTGGAGGCAGATGTCTGCCACAGAGCGGAAGGGGTACAGCAGGAGATCCGGTTTGTGCGGGACAGATACGATGTTGCCTGCGTTCTGGGAGATCTTCTGGAGGCGGGAAAGCTTCCGCTTCGTGTGACGCACAACGATACGAAGTCCAACAATGTGCTGATTGACAAGGCAACGGGCAGGGGACTGTGCGTGATCGATCTGGATACGGTCATGCCGGGACTTGCAGTGAATGATTTTGGTGATTCGATCCGGTTTGGCGCGAGCACGGGCGCGGAGGATGAGAAGGATCTTTCGAAGATCTGGTGTGATCTGGAACTCTATGAGACGTATATGAAAGGTTTTGTGGAGGGCTGTGGCGGTACGCTGACGGATATGGAGATTGAGTGTCTGCCAGTTGGAGCGAGGGTGATGACGTATGAATGTGGAATGCGTTTCCTGACGGACTATCTGTCTGGGGATACATACTTTAAGACCGCATATCCGACGCACAATCTGGACCGTGCGCGCACACAGTTCAAGCTGGTGTGGGACATGGAGCAGAAGTGGGAGAAGATGCAGTCAATCGCAGAAAAGTATAAGGGCAGAGCATAAGTATAAAAGATACAGATTAAGAAAGCGAGGACGAAAACATGGGAAAATATTTTGGAACAGATGGATTTCGTGGGGAAGCAAATGCAAATCTGACAGCAGATCATGCTTATAAAGTGGGGCGTTTTCTTGGCTGGTATTATGGGGAACTGAGAAGGAGAAAGGGCGAGGAAGGTCCGGCACGCATTGTGATCGGAAAGGACACGAGACGATCAAGCTATATGTTTGAGTATACGCTGGTCGGCGGACTGGTTGCTTCGGGTGCGGATGCATACCTGCTCCACGTTACGACGACACCGTCTGTGGCGTATATCGCGCGGGTGGATGAGTTTGACTGTGGTATCATGATCTCCGCAAGCCACAATCCGTATTATGATAACGGCATCAAGCTGATCAACGGAAACGGCGAGAAGATGGATGAGGAGACGATCTCTTTGGTGGAGGCGTATCTGGACGGTGAGTTGGAAGTGTTCGGACAGAAATGGCCGGAGATCCCGTTTGCGAAGAAGGAGCAGATCGGCTGTACCGTGGATTATATTTCAGGAAGAAACCGTTATGTCGGCTATCTGATCTCACTTGGCATGTACTCATTCCGCGGCAAGAAGGTTGGACTGGACTGTGCGAACGGAAGCGCCTGGAATATTGCAAAGGCTGTTTTTGATGCGCTCGGTGCAAAGACTTACGTGATTAATGCGGAGCCGGATGGAACGAATATCAACCGCGATGCGGGTTCGACTCATATCGAAGGACTGCAGCGCCTGGTTGTGGAAAAGGGACTGGATGTCGGCTTTGCATACGATGGAGATGCGGACCGCTGCCTCTGTGTGGATGAGAAGGGAAACGTAGTTACCGGTGACCATATCCTCTACATTTATGGAAGGTATATGAAGGAGCGTAGCAAGCTTTTGCAGAATACGGTTGTGACGACGGTAATGTCAAATTTCGGACTGTACAAGGCATTTGACGAGCTTGGCATTGACTATGCGAAGACGGCAGTCGGTGACAAATACGTTTACGAGTATATGATGAAAAATGGCTGCCGGATCGGCGGTGAGCAGAGCGGCCATATCATTTTCAGTAAATATGCGAGCACCGGTGACGGTATCCTGACGAGCCTTAAAATGATGGAAGTCATGATGGCACGCAAGAAAAAGATGAGTGAGCTGACGGAGGGACTGACAATTTACCCGCAGGTACTGGTAAATGTACGCGTCACCGATAAGAGGGCAGCACAGGCAGACCCGGCGGTGCAGGAGGCAGTTGCAGGTGCAGCACAGGCACTTGGCGATACCGGCCGCATTCTGGTGCGTGAGTCCGGTACGGAGCCGGTAGTCCGTGTAATGGTGGAGGCAGAGACGGAAGAAGTTTGCCATCAGTATGTGGACGGTGTGGTTGAGGTGATTAAAGCGAAAGGATATGCGGTATAAGGAGAAACGGCATAGCATGCTGTTTTTCTGTACGCAGGAACGGTAGGACTTATTTTATGCTTCATATGATTGAAACGATTAACACAGCAGTCAATAATTTTATCTGGGGAGTTCCGGCGATGATCTGTATCTTCGGTGTGGGACTGTTTCTCAGTGTGCGGACGAATTTTCTGCAGATCCGCAAATTCCCGTATGCGATTCGCACGACGATTGGACGAATGTTTCGCAAAAGAAATGCTTCAGATGGAGCAATGACGCCGTTTCAGGCGGTTTGTACGGCGCTCGCAGCAACGGTTGGTACCGGAAATATCGCAGGTGTGGCCGGAGCGATCGCAATCGGTGGTCCCGGCGCGGTGTTCTGGATGTGGATCTCGGCGCTGCTTGGTATGTGTACGAAGTATGCGGAGGTTACACTTGCGGTGCATTTCCGGGAAAAGAATATGAATGGGGAACTGGTCGGCGGACCGATGTATTACATAAAGAACGGGTTGGATAAGAAATGGCATTTTCTGGCGTATCTGTTTTCTGCATTCGGCGTACTGACCGTGTTTGGTACAGGAAATGCGACACAGGTCAATACGATCACGACAGCGGTCAATTCGGCTTTGCTGAATTATCATTTGCTTGGGGAGGATCAGGTTCCCACCTCGAATCTTATTATCGGTATTGTGATCGCGGTTTTGGTAGGCATGATTTTGCTTGGCGGAATCAAACGAATCGGAAGAGTAACGGAGAAGCTGGTGCCGTTTATGGCGCTTCTCTATGTGATTCTTGGACTTGGCGTTATTGTGATTCATGCAGGGGCTCTGCCGTCTGTATTTGGCGCGATCATCGGAGGCGCTTTTAACCCGTCTGCAGTGACGGGCGGTATTGTCGGCAGTATGTTTGTGAGTATGAAGAAGGGTGTTTCCCGTGGAATCTTCTCGAATGAGGCGGGACTTGGTACGGGCTCGATTGCGCATGCCTGCGCAGATACGCGCAAACCGGTAAAGCAGGGAATGTTTGGTATCTTTGAAGTGTTCACGGATACGATCGTGATCTGCACACTGACGGCACTCGTAATTCTGTGCAGCGGTATTGCAGTACCGTACGGTGAAGCGGCCGGTGCAGAGCTGACGATTCGGGGCTTTACAAGTACGTATGGCAGCTGGATCTCAGTCTTTACTGCATTTGCCATGTGCTGCTTTGCTTTTTCGACAACGATCGGCTGGGGACTGTATGGTGCGCGCTGTATTGAGTTCTTGTTTTCAGAAAAGGTAACGAAGCCGTTTATGGTCGTTTATTCGCTTGTGGCAATCGTTGGTGCAACGGCAAATCTGGGTCTGATGTGGAGCATTGCCGAGACGTTTAACGGTTTGATGGCAATTCCGAACCTGATCGCACTGTTCCTGCTTTCCGGTACAGTTGTAAAGCTTACAAAGGAATATTTTGCATCGGAAGAGGCGCTGCGGTAAGAGAAAAAGAAAAAAGAGAACATAAGAAAGAGAACATAAAAAAGAGTGGGACTGCAGGTGACAGGATCGGCAGTCCCACTCTTTTAATCTTCTTTGGCCCATCCGTATGCGTATTTGACTGCTTTTTCCCACCCGTGGATCCGGGCGGAGCGTTCGCTGGAAGGAATAGAAGGATGGAAGGTACGGTCTATGGAAAGGTTTTTGATCACAGCTTCCTTGTCCGGCCAGTAGCCAACGGCAAGACCGGCAAGATAGGCTGCCCCCATCGCAGTGGTTTCAACACAGCGCGGCCGATTGACCGGAGCACCGATGATATCAGCCTGCGTCTGCATGAGAAAATCGTTTGCGCAGGCACCGCCATCGACCTTCAGTGCGGACAGAGAAATACCGGAGTCGGCCTTCATGGCATCAAGTACATCGTAGACCTGGTAAGCCAGTGATTCAAGCGTAGCGCGGATGATGTGGTACTTATTGACGCCGCGGGTGATGCCGACGATCGTACCTCTTGCGTACTGATCCCAGTGCGGGGCACCGAGACCAGTGAAGGCCGGCACGACGTAGCAGCCGTTGGTGTCCGGCACTTTTTTTGCCATGTATTCGGAATCTTCCGCGGAGTCGATCAGCCGCATCTCGTCGCGCAGCCACTGAATTGCAGCGCCAGCCACAAAGATGGATCCCTCTAATGCATAGGTGACTTTTCCGTCCAGTCCCCAGGCGATTGTCGTGACAAGTCCATTTTCGGAAAACACCGGTTTGTTTCCGGTATTCATCAGAAGAAAGCAACCGGTGCCGTATGTGTTTTTTGCTTCTCCCGGCTGAAAACAGGTCTGACCGAACAGGGCGGACTGCTGGTCACCGGCAGCACCGGCGATAAGGATCGGACCGCCGAGAAAAGAAGCATCGGCAGTGCCGTAAATATCGCTGGAGGGGCGGACATCAGGGAGCATACAGCGCGGAATCGAAAGCTCGCGGAGAATCTCGTCATCCCAGGTGAGTGTATTGATATTGAAAAGCATGGTGCGGGAGGCATTGGAATAATCCGTAATGTGGACGGCTCCCTTTGTCAGCTTCCAGATCAGCCATGTTTCTACGGTGCCAAAAAGCAGGTCACCGTTTTCGGCGCGTACTCTTGCGTCTGGCACGTGATCAAGAATCCATTTGATCTTGGTGGCAGAAAAATAAGCATCGATCACTAGCCCGGTTTTTTTGCGGAAAAGCTCAGTCAGTCCTTTTGCTTTTAGCTCGTCGCAGTATTCGGAGGTCCGGCGGCACTGCCAGACGATTGCGTGATAGACCGGCTCGCCGGTATAGCGGTCCCAGACGATCGCGGTCTCACGCTGATTGGAGATGCCGATTGCTGAGATTTCAGCGGCAGTCGCGCCGATTTTATTCATTGCCTCAACCGCTACGCCGAGCATGCTCGCCCAGATTTCATCCGCATCGTGCTCGACCCAGCCCGGCTTTGGAAAATATTGCGTGAATTCACGCTGCGCACAGCTGCAGATTTCTCCCTTTTGGTTAAACAGGATACAGCGGTTGCTGGTGGTGCCGGCATCGAGCGCCATTATGTATTTGTTTGTGTTCATATGCAGATACCTCATTTCTTCGTGATTCGTTTAACCGAAGCCATCTGCTGTGCAGTTATTCGGTTGTAACAGGTATGTTCTGACTTTTGATTATGGCATAAATAGCATGGAAATGCAACCAATACCTCATTTCTGCGGAAAATGGAAAGTGATTGATTTCCGTTTTTTTTCATAGTACAATAAAAAGATATAAGTTCAAAAGATGCCTGCGGGTCATTAAGCCATAAAACTACTCCTGCGCAAGCACATCGTGGTTTACTGCTTTTGACCTGGCGTCATAAAGTGTATATATAGTACGGCAAAGGAGGATGAAAATGGCGTTTGAAAGAAGAACCAAGGAGGCACAGCCGGTGCTGGCGATCTGCTATGATTTTGATAAGACGCTTTCACCGGACGACATGCAGGCACAGGGCTATATTCAGTCGGTAGGATATGATATCGGACCTTTCTGGGCAGAGACGAATCATCTGGCGCAGGAAAATGATATGGACACGAATCTTGCTTATATGTACAAAATGGTGCAGGAGTCGGAAGGAAAGCTGATTTTCAGCCGTGAGAGCCTTGCCGGTTACGGAGCAAAGGTAAAGCTGTTTCCCGGTGTTTTGCAGTGGTTCGAACGGATTCGTGCTTACGGAAAGGAGCACGGTGTGATCGTGGAGCATTACATCATTTCTTCTGGATTAAAGGAGATGATCGAAGGTACGGAAATCGCAAAAAATGGTGTATTTGAGAAAATTTACGCAAGTTCTTTCTATTATAATGCACGCGGCGTGGCGGTATGGCCGGCGCAGGTGATCAATTATACGAGTAAGACGCAGTTTCTGTTTCGGATTGAAAAGGGTGTTCTTGATATCAATGATCCTGGTGTAAACGATTACTTTCCTCCGGAGGAGATGCGGGTTCCGTTTCGGAATATGGTCTATATTGGGGACAGTGATACGGATATCCCGTGTATGAAGCTTGTGAATGCTTACGGAGGTCATTCCATCGGTGTATATGATCCGCAGACGGGCAACAGAGAAAAGGTCCACCGGATGATCCTGGATGGGCGGATTCGATATGTGGCAGCAGCGGATTATTCTGAAAATCAGGAGCTGGATCGCCTGGTGAAGGCGATCATTGATAAAACTGCTGCATATGAAAAGCTTGAATCCCAATATTTTTGTGATATGGCAGAGGCAAAAAAAACAGGGGAAATAATTGACAAAAGAATGTAAATAAGGTATTCTTATCACGAAGTCACACAGGGCCGATGAAGATGCACAGCGTCGGATACGGCTTTTTTGATGTTTGGATGGAAAATCATCATCAGCCTGTGCGTATCGCATGGATCAGCCGCAGTAAAGTAAGCAGCAAAGCGGATTGCAAATGCCCGTTTTACGCAGCGCTTGTCTTGGGGACTTCAGATGATGAGACGGATTCGGGATGGAGACAGTGAAAATGACAACAGGAATCTGTGATATGCATTGCCACATTCTTCCGAAGCTGGATGATGGCTCAAAAAGCGTGGATGAGACGATTCAGGCAATCGAAGAAGGTGTAAGGCAGGGGATTCGCACGATGATAGCGACCCCGCATTTTTACCCGGGAAGGTACGAGGCAGATGTGCAGACGATTCTGCAAAAGGTTGAAAATATTCAGCTGATCTGTCAGGAACAGAATCTTCCGGTGAGGCTGTATGCCGGACAGGAATGCTTTTATTATTCCGGTCTTTTGGAGCAGCTGAAAGAGGGGAGTGTCCTGACGCTGGCGGGAAGCCGTTATGTACTGGTGGAATTTTCACCGGACTGTATTTATTCTCAGCTTTTTTATGGATTGTCCGAACTGATAAGGGGCGGTTATCTTCCGGTACTGGCGCATTTTGAGCGTTATGAATGCCTTCGGAAGGAAGAACGTTTAAAGGAGCTGAAGGATGCAGGCATACTGCTGCAGATGAATTATGATACGCTGCTTCAAAGGGGGCTGTTTGGGAAAACCAGATGGCGTACACTTATGAAAAGCGGTATGGTCGATTTGCTTGGCAGCGACTGCCACGGAATGATGTTCCGGCCGTATCATGTGGATGAGGCTTGCAGGTGGCTGGAAAAAAACGTGGATCCAAAGCTGCGGCAGAGGATGCTTGAGAGAAATGTGCAGAAAATACTAAACAGAGACTAACAGGGAGATACTATGGAAAACAACACAGAACAGCAGAAGATAGCCGCCATGCGGCAGGACGATGAGATGGAAATTGATCTGCGGGAAATTTTCTTCCTTCTGAAATCAAGATGGAAGTCAATTTTCCTTGCAATGCTGATTGGCGCAGCGATCTTTGGTGCTTATCATGTATTTATGGTAAAGCCGTCCTATCAGGCGGATGCTTCGATCTACATAACAAATACGGATTCCGTGATCACGTTTTCGGATCTGCAGCTGTCATCGGCGCTGACGGAAGACTACGCTAACATCATCAAGAGCCGTACCGTATTAAACCGCGTAATCAAAGAGCTGCAGCTGGATCTGAATTATAAAGCACTTGGCAATTTGATTTCCGTTGGGAATCCGGATGACAGCCATATCATCACGATCAAGGTAACGTGCGATGATCCGGAGCTGAGCAGAAATATTGCAAATGCACTGATGAATGTGAGTATTGAGCAGATTTATCAGATTATCGGAAGCAGTGAGCCGACGGTCATTGACTATTCAGTCGCAGAGGCAGTGGCAGATGTGACACCTGGTATTTCCAAATATCTGATGATGGGTGCGCTGCTTGGCGCAGTGATCGTATGCGGAATTGTGATCCTGAGAATGCTTATGGATTCGACAATCAAGGGGGAGGAAGATGTGGAGAAGTACCTGCAGCTTCCGGTACTGGCCGCAGTGCCATATATCAATGAAGTGAACAGAAAGTGAGGCACAGCAGATGGAAGAGCAGAATTACAGAAGAGAATTGCCGGGAAGCAGACGGGTGATTCTGGATATAAAAGATCTGCCGTTTTCGGCGAGGGAAGCTTTGAATGTCCTGCGCGGAAATATTCAGCTGAGTGGTTTTGACCTGAAGGTGATCGCCGTGACGAGCGCAATGGCGAATGAGGGAAAATCAACGATTGCGTTTCGGCTTGCAAAGAGTTTTTCCGCCCTGAAGAAGCGGACGCTTTATCTGGACTGCGATATCCGAAATTCTTCCACAATGGCAAGATATGACATTCGGGAAGAGGTAAGGGGACTCAGCGAGTTTCTCTGCGGAGAAGCGGTGATGAATGAGATTATCTACCGGACGGATGACCGGTATATGGATATAATCTTTACCGGCGCGATTGCACCGAATCCGAGTGAACTCGTTTCAGGCAAGCTGTTTACCCTGCTTCTGGAAGAAATGCGGAAGCGGTATGACTATATTATCGTGGATACGCCGCCGGTTAACCCGGTCATCGACGGAGCGCTGATCGCAAAGAAATGTGACGGTGCGGTGCTTGTCATTGAAAACGGAGTGACGGAGCGTGCGCAGGCCGTTCATGCGAAGCGCCAGCTGGAGTACGGCGGGATTAAGCTTCTTGGAGCCGTTCTGAACCGCGTCGGAGCGGAGAAGAAGGGTTATGGCTACAGATATGGCTATGGCTACAGTTACGGCTACGGTTATGGTTATGGAAAAGAAGCAAAAGAAAAGAAGAAAAGAGATTGAAAATAAGAGGGCAGAGAAAAAATGAGCAGTCACAGTTCCGGAAAAGGACATCACCATCACCACCATGGTATCTGGTATCGGATGCGCCGATGGATGCGGCATAATAAAAAGTTTGCAGCTGCTGCAGCTTTGCTTTGCATCGTGGTTTTGTCTGCAGGCGGATTTTTTCTTCTGCATTCCCAGAAAGAGCAGAGCCGTCTCCACGTGACGGCCGGGAATTCTGTCGATATGAAAGGCGGATACCGGACGATTACCTGGAAAGACAAAGAATATCAGTACAATTCGCTGATCACGACTATTCTGTACGCCGGACTGGACTCGACAGACCCTCTGAAAGCATCAGAGACCTACAGCAACAAAGCACGTGCTGACAGTATTTCAGTGGTAATATTGGACAAAAAAAAGAAAAAAATGAGCATTCTTGCCCTGAACCGTGATACAATGACAGAGATCAGACGATACACGAGGACGGGAGAGGACATGGGGACTTACGTCAGCCATCTCGGATATGCGTACAGCTATGGAGACGGCGGAGAGGTAAGCTGCGAGGATCTGAAGGAAGCAGTGGAGAAGCTTCTCGGTATTTCGATCGATGAATATGCTGTCACAAATCAGTCCTCGATCACTTCGATCAATGATCTGGTCGGCGGTGTGACCGTGACTGTTCCGAATGATGACCTTGCAGCGATGTATCCTGAGCTGAAAAAGGGCGCTGTCGTGACACTGGATGATTCCAATGTCAAAGATTTTCTGCAGCACAGAGACACGGCCGCAGATTTCAGCAACGAAGGCCGTATTGAGCGTCAACAGGCGTATGTGACAGCTTATGTCGACCTGCTGAAAGATCGGCTTGCCAGTGAACCGGATCAGCTCTGGCAGGAGATTGGTCAGATGAATGACTATCTTCAGACGAGCATTACGAAGAATAAATATCTGTCTCTGGCGAGACTTCTGGAAAAGGTATCTTTTACTGATGCGGATTATTACAGGCCGACAGGAAAGGATTCCGCCGGTGAACTGCACGATGAGTTTTATGTCGACGAAGATGCACTGCGGCAGCTGGTCATCGATTTGTTTTATGAAGAGGTCTGAGACCGAAATTAAATCTGGTTTAAACTTAGCAATAAGTTTGAACATAAATCGGCGGATTTCCGCCGGACAAATTTTCAGGAAAGGAGGAGTGAACATGAAGAAGTTTACCGCATTTTTCTGCGCGGCAACGATGGCACTCGGCATGTCTGCCAGCGCACTTGCTGCACCGAGCATCGGAGAACTGATTCCGGAAGCACCGACACTGTTATCAGGCGAGATCAGAGATGGCTGGTGGCTGACAGTTACCAATGCTGATCCTGATAAGTATGAAGATGAAACTGTAAAAGATATCGTCAGCCGTTATAACGACGATGATGATCTTACAGTTACTACAGTTGTGGATGTGCTGGAAGCACTTGGAGTTGATCTGACTCAGGAGATCAAAACCACCAAAGGTAATGTGATTGATCCGACGCTGTATAAGGCGCTCACACCGTTTGTTGATCTTGTAATCACAAATGGTACAGAGGTAGCTTACAAGGCAGCTGATGAGGATAGTGTTGAGGCCCAGACTGAGGCTGCTCTTGAGACAGAAGCCGAGACTGAGGTGACTGTTGCTGAGGAAGCACCAGAGGGAATCAAGGCTTCTATGAAAGTAGAGCCGGCAAAAGACCTGAAGCTGGAAAATCTTGCAATTATGCAGATTGACCCGTTTACAGCAGATCCATATTTCATCGAACTGGACGACTATGTTGCAGAGACCGGTGAAATTACAGCAACGTTCCCGTGCCTTGGCCCGATCATGATTCTCTACACAGAGAATCCGGAAGAAGCGTTGAAGGCTCCGGTGGCAGCTCAGGCTGTAACGGAGGCAGCAACGGAAGCGGTTGTGACGGAAGCAGCGACTGAGGCAGCTACAGAAGCAGCTGTAACAGAAGCCGCAACTGAGGTGGCTACAGAGGCAGCAGCTCAGTAGATTTACACATCGCAATGAAGTGAACAGGCAGGACGGAGTCTTCGGAAGGAGCCCCGTTCTGTATCTGTACATGTGTATTGCAAGTATTTTACTTAACTGAATCAGGCAAGTTTCCTGATTCAATTGTGTATATCCTCGCTTTCACATTATATTTTGCACGGGGATGCACAAATAAATATCAATTCGTTGATTAATCGGTTATGTTGATTACATTATTACTGTAATAGGAGTGCAGAGTATGGCGAAAAACAGAAATCCTGAATCTGAAAGAAATCCATTCAAAGTGGTTCTATATATACTGATTGTGCTGGCGCTGATCGGCTGCATTGGTTTTCTTTTTTATGAAAACCGGCAGAGAAAGGCGGCATACCGTGAAGAGATCGAGCAGATGGCTTCGGGAGAGACCGAGTACGTCCGTGCAGAGCGTATGAGCGAGACAGAAACGGAAAAGCAGACAGAGAAACAGACGGAACAGAAGCAGTCTGGAAAAAATATGGCTGATTCCTCAAAAGGCGAGACTGAGACGGAAAGCGAGTCAGAATCAGAAACAGATCAAGCTGACGCTGCAGAAAGTACAGAATCCGAGAGTGAGACAGAGCTTTCTGCTGAAACAGAAAGTGAAACAGAGACGGAATCCGAATCCGAATCAGAATCAGAAAGTGAAGAAACAAAAACTGCTTTGCCCCAAAAACTGCGTTCGATCAAGATCGTAGTGCTGAATGCAAGCGGCAAAGAAGGTGCTGCTTCGATGTGGAAAGAAGTGCTGCAAAAGGGCGGATACAAGACTATTTCTGTTGGAAGCTATTCTCATAAGGAGGAAGGCACAACGATCTACACAAAGAATGCGGAATTAGGCGATGATCTCCGGTCTATTTTCCCGAATTCCAATGTGTATGAATCTGGAATGGATGAAGTAAAAAGCGAGATCGAATTGCCGGGTACGGTAGAGAATGCGAATAACGCGGATGCTTATATCGTAGTAGGAAAGAATAATACAGAAGTTTTCTGACCGGATTTTTAAAACCGCAAGAAGAAATTTAGGAAAAGAAGCCTGAGAAATCAGAAAAAAGGATTTCCCAGACTTTTTTATTTGCAGAAAAATCCCGGTTACGAAAGTCTGTAACCGGGAAAGAAATGTGAGTACTATGCTTTGGCTGAAACAGGTCAGAAAGTGAACGTGTCCTTAAATCCAAGCCATTTCTGATCTTTTTCACTTAAATTCAGCGGCGTGCCGTCTGCCAGCGTATAACCCTCTGCCGAAGGAGTGCCATGGTAAGTGCCGACTACCTGTGGCCATACGATGCCAAGCTCCGGATCATTCCAGGCCATGCCGCCTTCGTCGCCCGGGCGATAGAAGTCCGTGCATTTATAGCAGAATTCAGCGATATCGCTGAGCACAAGAAATCCATGCGCGAAGCCCTGCGGAATATAGAACTGTTTATGGTTTTCCTCGGTAAGTTCAATTCCGTACCATTTGCCGTAGGTTTTGCTGTCTTTGCGCAGATCCACAGCCACGTCAAAGACAGAACCGCGGATAACACGTACCAGTTTTCCCTGCGGATGCTCTTTCTGATAATGAAGGCCGCGCAGGACGCCTTTTATGGAACTGGACTGGTTGTCCTGGACGAATTCCATGGTCAGTCCGGCTTCTTTCATATCATTCTGATTGTAGGTTTCTACAAAATATCCACGGGCATCGCCATGCACGGTTGGGGTAATCGTGCAGAGACCTTCGATGCCACCTGCATTTTTTTCAACTTTAATCTGTCCCATTGTTAATCTCCTGAAATATTCTGTCAGAAGCGCTTCAAATCAGGCTGTCATGATCTGATCTGAGAGCGCTTTTTCTTTGTTTAAAGTGTTCAAAATGGATCTTTGTAATCCACCACGCTGCATCTGAGTGGGTCAAAACGGATACTGCATGAGATAGCGGTGAAGTGCATCCTGCCAGGTGGGAAGCGGCGAGAAACCGTTTGCAGCAAGTTTGCTCTTGTCAAGCCGGCTGTTGAACGGTCTGGCTGCTTTGGAAAGACCGTATTCGGCAGTTGTAACCGGGAGCACCGTGAGACGGTCCTCTGAGTATTCGGTATGGCCCAGCTCCGCTGCCTGGCGGAAGATTTCTTTCGTAAAATCATACCAGCTGATGTAGCCGCCCTCGTTTGTCGCATGATAGTAACCGTATTTGCTGCTTTCTGCCATATCACAGAGCAGTACCGCGAGGTCAAATGTATAGGTAGGGGTACCGATCTGGTCATTGACTACGCGGAGCGTGCCGTGTGTTTTTCCGACGTTTAACATGGTCTTGATGAAGTTATTTCCGTTTGCTCCGAATACCCATGCGATACGGACAATAAAATACTTTTCAAGCAGGGAGGAGACGGCGAGTTCTCCGTCCAGCTTTGTCTTTCCATATACATTCAGCGGCTGATAATCTTTGCAGTCCGGTTCCCATGGTGTGGTGCCCTGACCGTTAAAGACGTAGTCTGTGGAGAGGTAGATCATTTTTGCATCGATCTTCCTGCAGGCACGGGCGATATTTTCGGTGCCCCCGACATTGATGGCGCGTACTTTTGCAATTTTATCCTCGTCCTCCGCGAGATCGACCGCGGTCCAGGCAGCGCAGTGTATGATGACATCAGGTGCTGTCTCTTCTATGACGCGGGAGACAGCCTGGCTGTCCGTGATATCCAGCTGCACATAAGGTGCTGTGGTGACGGCAGTACCGTCTGAAATTCCGGAATATTCCGGTGCAAGATCCGATCCGACGCATGCGTGGCCACGTTTCGCCAGCTCATTGATGACATCATGGCCGAGCTGTCCGCCGACTCCGGTAACAAATACTTTCATAAGAGGCCTCCTTAGCGGTTTCCGTACATTTTTTCGTAGTAATTCTGATATTCGCCGGAAATGATCGTTTCCCACCATTCACGGTTGTTTAAATACCAGTCGATGGTCTTTTTGATTCCGTCTGCAAATTTTGTTTCCGGCAGCCAGCCCAGTTCATTGTGGATCTTGGTCGGATCGATCGCGTAACGCATGTCATGTCCCTTACGGTCTGCTACGTAGGTGATCAGGCTTTCCGGTTTGCCGAGTTCGCGGCAGATGAGTTTTACGATATCGATGTTGCGCATTTCATTGTGTCCGCCGACGTTGTAGACTTCGCCGACACGTCCTTTGTGGATGATCAGATCGATCGCGCGGCAGTGATCCTCAACGTACAGCCAGTCGCGCACGTTTTCTCCTTTTCCGTAGACCGGAAGCGGTTTGTCGTTTAATGCATTGGCGATCATGAGTGGGATCAGTTTCTCCGGAAAATGATAAGGCCCGTAGTTGTTGGAGCAGCGGCTGATCGTGACCGGGAGTCCATACGTGCGATGGTAGGCGAGGACGAGAAGATCTGCGCCTGCCTTGGAAGAACTGTACGGGGAGCTGGTATGGATCGGGGTCTCCTCTGTAAAGAAAAGATCCGGGCGGTCCAGCGGAAGATCTCCGTACACTTCGTCGGTTGATACCTGATGATAACGGGTGATGCCGTATTTGCGGCAGCCATCCATCAGAACAGCGGTTCCTTTGATGTTGGTATCAAGGAAAATTTCCGGGTTTTCGATGGAGCGGTCTACGTGAGACTCAGCTGCGAAGTTCACTACGATGTCCGGATGCTCTTCCTCAAAGAGACGGTAAACGGCTTCACGGTCCGTGATGCTGTCTTTTACAAAACGGAAATTCGGCTTATCCATGACCGGAGCGAGCGTGGAAAGATTGCCCGCGTAGGTCAGGCAGTCCAGGCAGACGATCCGGTAATCCGGATGAGCTTTAAACATGTGAAAAATAAAGTTGCTTCCGATAAATCCGGCACCGCCGGTAACAATAATGTTCATATGTGATAAAATCTCCTTTGCGTTTGATATTTAAATAAGCACTTAAATTTACCGGTGCAGAATATCGATGTATTTGTGGTCCAGTACGTCCTTCAAGTACTGTCCATACTGATTTTTCTTCAATACTTCGTAAACTTTCAGCACTTCTTCTTCTGTGATCCAGCCATTTAAGTAAGCGATTTCCTCGAGGCAGGCGATCTTTCGATGCTGATGCGATTCAATCGTCTTGACGAAGTTGGTTGCCTCAACGAGGCTTTCGTGTGTGCCGGTATCCAGCCAGGTAAAGCCCTGTCCGAGCAGTTCGACGTTCAGATTCCCGTTTTCCAGATAGATGCGGTTCAGATCCGTGATTTCGAGCTCGCCGCGTGCGCTCGGCTTTAAATTTTTGGCATATTCTACGACTTTATTATCGTAGAAATACAGTCCGGTGACGCAGTAATTGCTTTTTGGATGGATCGGTTTTTCTTCGATGGAAACTGCCTTGCCTTCCTCATTGAATTCTACGATGCCAAACCGCTCCGGATCATCGACATAATAGCCGAATACGGTAGCGCCCTTGCCGGTTTCTGCATTTAAAACGGCATCCTTAAGGCGCTGCTGAAGTCCCTGGCCGGTAAAAATATTATCGCCGAGTACCATGGCTACGGTGTCATCTCCGATAAATTCATCTCCGATGATGAATGCCTGTGCCAGTCCGTCCGGGCTTGGCTGTACGGCGTAAGTCAGGTGCACACCAAACTGATGGCCGTCACCGAGCAGTTCGTGGAAGCGTGGCGTATCCTGAGGTGTTGAGATGATCAGGATATCACGGATTCCGGCATTCATCAGAACCGACATAGGATAGTAGATCATTGGCTTGTCGTAGATCGGAAGAAGCTGTTTTGACGTTACCATAGTGAGCGGATACAAACGTGTGCCGGATCCGCCGGCGAGAATGATTCCCTTCATAGGATAACCCTCCTTTGTATAATGTACCGGATTGACCGGTCATGTATCGAGTGTGGTTTCTTCTGTCATGTAGCTATTATAAAAGATGACGTAACGTCACCTGCAAGTGTTTTTTTCTTTTTTGCTCATTTTTTATTTTAACCGAGTCAGGCAAGTCCCCTGCGAGGTTGCGAAAAGCAATAAGCAGTGGGCAGGTGGAATTTATCTGCGGCAAAGGAAAATACCGGCTTCCTTTGTAATAGAAAATCCGCCCTGTACTTTTTTCTCGACAAAGGCGCGGAAATCATGGTAGCGGTCGAGCAGTAATTGATTTTGATTCCCGTGACAGGAAAGAATGTACTCGATCAGCGGTTCCGGGCGGTCAAGACGGATCGCATCCTCATACATGCGCCTGGAAACGGAGGAAAAATATGGCTGCAGGAGACTGGCACCCCCTGAGAGACCGAAGCGGTCGTACAGCTTTTCCGCAGAGAGGACGATACGGGCATCAAAGTCCTGGACAAGTGCGCTGATCTCCTGCATGTGGTGTTTTCCATAGGTACTGCAGATGAAAGTTCCGCCGGGACGCAGGACACGCCGGACTTCTTCGAAGACGGAAGCGAGATCATTGCAGTAAAACAGGACGTGATTGGCAAAGATAAGGTCAAAGGATTCATCCGGAAACGGAATGGAGCAGCAGTCAAAGCTCAGAAAAGAAAAACGCCTGTCCTGCGCACCGATGGTTCGCCTGGCATCACGCAGCATGCCATCCGAGATATCAGAGAGCGTGATGTGTACGTGGTCCGGGATACGGTCTCTGTTTTCCTGCCAGAGTGCGCCGGTGCCGCAGCCGACTTCAAGTATTTCCATGCCGGAGTGAATAGTGCTTTGCCGGTACAGCCAGGGAAACCAGCCTTCCTGATTGGTGGAATAATCGCGGTGCAGCCGGATGCGCGCGGAAATATTTGTGGCATCCTGGTACTGTGTTTTGAGGCTTTTTTCCATATTAGTGAGGTGGATCAGATCGAGCATCTGGCTCCAGTCGATCTGCTTTTGCTCGCCGATGGCAGAAATGGTGTTGTCGATTGCGTGTTCGACGAGCTGAAGCTGTTCCATGCGGTCCTGAATCAGTTTTTTCTGCATTTTCAGAGAGCTGAGCATGAAGTGGCAGTCAAGGTCATTGATTGTCATCTCACGGATGTCATCGAGTGAGAAACCAAGGTATTTGAGCAAAAGAATCTGCTGCAGCCTGGCAAAATCAGAATCTGTATAAAAACGGGCACCGGACGGTGTGACGCAGGAAGGCTTCAGGATATTCTGTTTATCATAAAAACGGATTGTGCGAACCGAGACGCTTGCCATTTTCGCAAACTGTCCGGAGGAATAGTAGCCGGGTAATTTCATGAGGCTCCTTTCTGTGGAAAATGAAATGACGGTGTAGGTTTTCCTGACATTGAGCAGGCAGGTATATTATAGTAAAAAAAGAGAAGAAGTGCAATCAGGGTCTCATACTTCGTACTTGACAGAATTCGGGAAAAAGTGAATAATGAAGAAAAAACAAAGGAAAAGGAGAATAAAAATGGCAGTACTTACAATAACAAAAGAAAATTTTGAGGAGAAAGTATTAAAGGCAGACAAGCCGGTGCTGATTGATATCTGGGCCGTATGGTGCGGACCGTGCCAGATGCTTGCACCGATCGTGGAGGAGATCAGCGAGGCACATCCGGAGATCATCGTTGGAAAGGTTAATGCAGATGAGGAGATGGAGCTGATACAGCGGTTCAAAGCAGCTGCAATCCCGATGCTGGTACTGATGAAAAACGGAGAGATCGTGAAAAAATCCGTAGGATATAAGACGAGAGAAGAACTGGAAGCAGAACTGTTTTAGTTAATATTAAGTTTTTCTAAAGTGGGTTGACATCTCGCCTTTTTATGGTATTATTTGAATAACTCGCAGTGCGAGATATCTGGTGCGCAAAGGGCATTTTTGACGATATGGAGAAAGTGCCGGTGAGCGTCGGATCAGAGAAATGAATAAAACAGGGGAGGGCATCTGATATGAATATGAATGAATTTACCGCAGAGCATGCGAAGAAGTGCCAGCAGGTTGATACGATCGATAAGGATCTGTATCTGAAATACGGTGTGAAGCGCGGACTGCGTGACCTGAACGGACAGGGCGTCCTGACCGGACTGACAAATATTTCCAATGTGGTCGCCTTTAAACAGGAAGACGGACAGCGCGTTCCCTGCGATGGACAGCTGTGGTACCGCGGATACAATGTGGAAGATCTGATCCGGGGCAGCGGAGATTCCCTGTTTGGATTTGAAGAGACAGCATACCTGCTTTTGTTTGGGGAACTGCCGTCCGAGACAGAGATGGAGAATTTTAAAGAGGTGCTTGCACTAAGCAGAGACCTTCCGACGAATTTTGTGCGTGACGTTATCATGAAAGCGCCGAGTGCCGACATCATGAATTCCATGACGAAAAGTGTGCTGACGCTTGCATCGTATGATAAGGATGCTACGGTTCTTGAGCTGGACAATGTACTGCGCCAGTGTATGATGCTGATCAGCGTTTTTTCGATGCTGGCGGTATATGCTTATCACGCATACAACCATTATGACAAAGATGGAAGCATGTACATTCACCGCCCGGATCCGTCACTTTCCACCGCTGAAAATTTCCTGCGAATGCTGCGTCCGGACAAAGAGTTCAACCATCTGGAAGCGAAAGTGCTTGAGGTTGCACTGATCCTGCATATGGAGCATGGCGGCGGAAACAATTCCACATTTACGACGCGTGTCGTCACGTCGTCAGGTTCAGATACATATTCTGCGATTGCAGCGGCACTCTGTTCTCTGAAGGGACCCAGGCATGGCGGAGCAAATCTGATGGTCATGAAAATGATGGATGATATCCGCGCACATGTGAAAGATTATAAGGACGACGAGGAGATAGAGTATTATCTGGCGAAGATCCTGAATAAAGAGACGTTTGACCATAAAGGACTGATCTATGGTATGGGACATGCGGTCTATTCGGTGTCTGATCCGCGTGAACGCGTACTGAAGAGCTTTGTGGAGCGTCTTGCAGTGCAGAAAAACAGAGAGGAAGACATGGGGCTGTATCAGCGGATCGAGGAGATTGCGCCGATACTGATCGCAAAACAGCGCAAGATGTATAAAGGCGTCAGCCCGAACATCGACTTCTACAGTGGTTTTGTGTATGAGATGCTTGGCATTCCGATGGAGCTGTATACGCCGCTGTTCGCGATTGCACGTATTACCGGCTGGAGTGCGCACCGGATTGAGGAGCTGGTGAGCATGGAGAAGATCATCCGTCCGGCTTATAAGAGCCTGATGGTAGAGCGTGAGTATGTGCCGAGAGATCAGCGCTGAGGCAAAGTGATAATGAACAGAACAGAGTGTGGGAAAGCGAAAGGACAGGAGGCTGCCTGCCGGCTGGAGATGCAAAATAGCGCAGATCCGTTTCTTTTAGAGCTGCAGAAGACAACGGAAGAGTCGGCAGATGCGATCAGCCGGGAGCTGTATGTCATGTTTGCCAATCTTGGCAGATGGCATCTGCAAAAAGAAGCGACGGCCAGTATAAGTGGCGAGGAGGGACTGCTTCATTACCTCGCATACAAGAAAAACGGAGTGTCATCTGGTTTCCTGAAAGAGCAGCTGGATGTCGGCTCCGGCAGAATGGCGGATATATTAAAGCGCCTGGAAGAAAAGGAACTGATTTCGAGAAGGGATGATCCGAAAGACAGCAGAAAAGTGATTGTATATATCACGGAGCAGGGCCGGGAGCATGCGGTGCGGACGAATGAACGGCTGTATGTATGGTACCGAAAACTGCAGGCGTATCTTGGCGAGCACGACAGCAGGGAGCTGGTACGGATCCTGAGGCGTCTGGGAAGCTTTGAGGAAGATCGATCGGCAGGGAAAGAAGCATAGCAGGGCTTTGAAAGGAATAAAAAAGTCAGAAGAGATCACATCATTGTAAAATGAGATATCTTCTGACTTTTTGTTTGTTCTGAGTTACCCAAGCAGTGCCTGGTCGTTTGCAAATTCTTCGCCGCTGACTTTTTCAAACTGCTCAAGCAGATCTTTTACCGTCAGCTTCTTCTTTTCTTCTCCGCTGATGTCGAGAATGATTTTTCCCTCACTCATCATGATCAGGCGGTTGCCGTGAAGGATCGCATCACGCATATTGTGTGTGATCATCAGAGTAGTCAGATGGTCACGGTTGACGATCTGATCGGTGATCGAGAGTACCTTGGCAGCGGTTTTCGGGTCAAGCGCAGCGGTGTGCTCGTCAAGCAGCAGAAGCTTTGGCTTCTTCAGGGTGGCCATAAGCAGTGTGAGCGCCTGACGCTGTCCGCCGGAGAGAAGTCCTACTTTGGAGGTGAGACGGTTTTCAAGACCAAGACCGAGGGAAGCGAGCAGGGAAACGTATTCCTCCCGCTCCTGCTTCGTGATACCGGGACGGAGAGAACGTCTGTTTCCACGGCGCTTCGCGAGTGCCAGATTTTCCTGAATTTCCATTGTGGCTGCGGTTCCGGTCATCGGATCCTGGAAAACACGTCCGAGATAGACGGCACGTTTATGTTCCGGAAGTTTGGTGACATCATTCCCGTCGATGAGGATGCTGCCTTCGTCGACAAACCAGGTGCCGGCCACCGCATTGAGCAAAGTCGATTTTCCGGCTCCGTTTCCGCCGATGACTGTGACGAAATCTCCGTCATTTAAGGAGAGAGAAACGCCGTTGAGTGCTACCTTTTCATTGATAGTACCGGGATTAAAGGTTTTGTAGATATTTTTCAGCTCAAGCATTTGAATTTCCTCCCCGTTTCATAGGTTTTGAAAAATATTTTCCCTTCCAGTACGGAGTCGCCAGGAAGATGGCAACGACGATTGCGGAAAGAAGCTTCAGCAGGTCGGTATCAATGCCGAGCCAGATGACGGTCTGCAATACAAGATAGTAGAGGATGGAACCAAGTGCAACACCGAGGAGACGCAGTGCAAAATTGCGGAAAATTTTGCTGAATACAGCCTCTCCGATGATGACAGCTGCCAGACCGATGACGATGGCACCGCGGCCCATATTGACATCTGCAAAGCCCTGGTACTGTGCAAGCAATGCACTGGAAAGAGCGACAAGACCGTTGGAAACCATCAGGCCAAGCACTTTATTGAAGCTGGTGTTGATGCCCTGTGCGCGGGACATGCTGCTGTTGCAGCCGGTTGCGCGGATCGCACAGCCAAGCTCGGTGCCGAAGAACCAGTACAGTACGGCGATCAGAACGAGGATAAAGACAGCGACAACAAAGATTGTATTCTGATAGAATGGTACGCCTTTGATGTAGCGCAGAGAGACGAGCAGATCATATTTTCCGACAGAGATTGCCTGATTTGCCTTTCCCATGATTTTCAGATTGACGGAGTAAAGAGAAAGCTGGGTCAGAATACCGGAAAGGATTGCCGGGATTCCCATGCAGGTGTGAAAGATACCGGTAGCAAGTCCGGTGAGCATGCCTGCACCCGTGGCTGCCAGCATGGATGGCCAGACACCAAAACCGGCCTGCATCATCATAATGCAGACCGCACCGCCGGTACACATGGAGCCGTCAACAGTCAGATCGGCGAAATCAAGAATGCGAAACGTAAGATATACGCCGATCGCCATAATACCCCAGATCAGTCCCTGGGCGACCGCGCCCGGGAGCGCATTGATGAGAGTCATGATATTCATAAAAAAGTTCCTCCAGTTCAGATTGAATCGAGAATATCCGCTTTGACAGGGAGACTGCGCAGATGACAGGAAAGCCGGAGAAGGACTGCGCCAAAAGAACGTCAGTCCGTTTCCGGCTTGTTTGAACGCAGTCGCTTCGCGTCCTGCGAATGTCCGATTTATAAGCAGAGCGGTCTTTTTCAGAACGTACTGCTTTTTCTGCGTCTTATTCGGTTACAGCTTCGGTCTGGGCCTCTGCGTCAGATGCACCGATCGCAACGTAGTCATCCGGAACAGTGACGCCGAGCTGCTCGCAGATCTCTGCATTGTACTCTTTAGTAAATTTCGGAGCATATTCGATCGGCATGGCAGAGATATCTTCGCCGTCCGCAAGGATTCTTACGGCCATCTCGCCGGTTGCATAGCCAAGGTCATAGTAGTTGATGGAAAGAGTCGCTACGCCGCATCCGGCACAGATACCTTCCTCACCTGCGATAACCGGAACCTGTTCCGGAAGGCAGATATTGTTGATGATCTCTGTGTTGGAAGCAACGGTGTTGTCCGTCGGTACGTAGATTACGTCTGACTCGGAAACAGCGGTTGTTACAACAGAGGAAAGATCGTTGGAATCAGAGAATGCGTAATATTCACACGTATAACCAAGATCCTCAAGAGCAGCCTTTACAGTATCTACCTGATACTGGGAATTTGGTTCAGCGGAGCAGTAGAGAAGTCCTACATTTTTTGCATCCGGGAACAGCTCCTGAAGCATGGCTGCCTGCTGATCAAGCGGAGCAAGATCAGAAGTACCGGAAATATTTCCGCCGACAGTACCGTTGAAATCATCAAGACCGAGTGCTACGCCATATTCCGTAACTGCGGTACCGAGGATCGGGATCGTATCAGTGCCTGCCGCTGCGGCCTGCAACGCAGGTGTGGCGTTTGCAAGGATCAGATCCACATCGTTGGAAACGAAGCTGTTGATGATGGTGGAACACGTATTGGAATCGCCCTGTGCATTCTGCTCGTCAAATGTAACTGCGTCGCCGAGCTTGTCGGTAAGCGCGTCCTTAAAGCCCTCTGTTGCTGCGTCGAGTGCGACATGCTGCACAAGCTGACAGATACCAACATTGTACGTCTGGCTTTCCTCAGCGCCGACCGGGCAGACCGTCATGACTCCGACTGCTGCAGCTACGAGGAGCGCAGAAATAACATTCTTTTTCATAGTGATATACCTCCTGTGTGAGAAATAATACTGCGGCTCACCAACGCTTTAAACTGCCGCAAAATCTGCGAAAAGTATAACGCTTTAAAGCAGAAAAGTCAAGCAAAATAGAAAGATTTACATTTTTCGAAAAACAGATTGTATTTGCCAACCGTGCCATGTAGAATAGAACTGATAAAAATGTATTTTTCGGGAGGTTTTTATGGATTTCACTTTGACAGAAGATTCACAAAAATACGAACGCGGCTTCCGGGAACTGCTTTCGGAGCGCGGTTATGACTGCAAGTCGGGAATACGTGTACAGCTGAAAGAAAGTACAGAGCGTGAAATTACCATCTCTTATGAAAAAGAGCAGGCGGTGATTACGGCGTCTGAGACGGCATTTCTGTATCGCGGCCTGATGAGTCTTGTGATGCAGCTGGAGGCGCATGGGACAGAGAAGCCGTATGCAAAGCGGGAAGAAATCTGGCTGGATCACAACGGCTGCATGGTCGACAGTTCCAGAAACTGTGTCATGAGCGTGTCAGCGGCGAAGGCATGGCTGAGAATGCAGGCCTGTGTCGGAATGAATGTGATGATGCTGTACACGGAGGACACGTATGAAGTACCGGAATATCCGTATTTCGGTGCACTCCGGGGCAGATATACAGCGGAAGAATTTAAAGAGCTGGATGATTACGCGCAGATGCTTGGTATTGAGCTGATACCGTGTATCGAGGCGCTTGGCCATCTGCAGCAGCCGCTTCGCTGGCCGACGATGCGGGATCTGCGGGATACGAGTGATATTGCGCTTGTCGGAGATGAAAAAGTTTATGATTTTCTGCGAGCCTGCATCCGGCAGGTATCGCGCTGTTTCCGGACAAGAAAGGTACATCTTGGAATGGACGAAGCATGGAGCCTTGGCCTTGGAAAATATCTGATTAAAAATGGCTATACGCCGAAGCGGGAGATCATCCGCCAGCATATGGACCGGGTAATGGAACTGTGCAAAGAAGAAGGACTGGAACCGATGATCTGGTCAGATATGTATTTCCGCGTTCACTCGGAGACTGAAGATTATTATAATGTAAAGCCGGATACCGATATGCGGACAGGTGCGCTTCCGCCGGAAGGAATGTCGCTTGTTTACTGGGACTATTACCATACGGATGAGGAATACTACCGCAATTATATCAAACTGCACCGCCAGCTGACCGACCGCGTGATTTTTGCAGGCGGTGGCTGGACGTGGTGCGGAATCGCTCCGGCGCTGCAGACAGCAGAGGCAGTGACGCGTGCGGCATTTCGTGCGTGCCGGGCAGAAAAGCTGCGGGATGCAATCTATACGCTGTGGGCGGATGATGGTACGGAAACACCTCAGTTTGCCGGACTTGGACCGGTGATTCTCGCTGCAGAATACGGATTTGGAGAAGAACCGGATGAAAAACGGATCAGCGGGCAGTTTGAATTCCTGACCGGCTGTGATTATCAGACGTATCTGGAACTTGGAAAATTTGATCTTCCGTCCGGCAAGATGTCTGACGGAGCAGTCGGGGCAGATCCGTCTAAAGGACTGTTTTTCCAGGACCTGCTGCTTGGAATTTATGATGGGCAGACAGAGGGCGTGCGTTACGGAAGCTATTATCGGGAGATCGCAGAAAAGCTGGAGAGCGGAAAAGCACTGCACAGGACAGTCCCGGGCTTCTGGAGCACAGAGATGAAAGGGATTTTGGACCTGTATGAAATGGAGGCGGGCATTCTGTCAAAGAAAGCGGACCTTGGACTTCAGATCCTGGAAGCTTATCAGAAGGGGGAAAAAGAAGTTCTGAAGAACATCGCGGAGACAGAAATCCCTGCGCTTACCGCCGGAGTTCGGCGCTGCCACAGTCTGCGTGAGACGCTCTGGATGAACGAAGGAAAGGTATTTGGCTGGGAAGTCCTTGATATCCGCTATTATGGCATGAGCGGCCGCATGGAGAGTACAGCAAAACGGCTGAAGGCCTATGCAGACGGAGAACTGATATCGCTTCCGGAGCTGGAGGAAAAACGTCTTCCGGTCTTCCCTGAAAATACAGGTGAGCGGAGAATGGAGGGAGGATATCTTTCCTGGATCGATATCGCCGCAGTATCACCGCTTGCGTGGGCATGGCTGCCGCAGGTATACTAAGGTTGGCGAGGATATGGCAGAGAGAAGGAAAAATGGATCTGAAACAGAAAAATGGCTGGAAGAAGCCGGGATTTCATTTAAACTGATTCGCAGCCGCCGCAAGAGCCTTGCAATTTTGCTGCAAAGGGACGGAACTGTAGTAGCAAGAGCGCCGATGCGCATGCCGGAAACCTCGATTCGCACGTTTATCCGGGAGAAGAAACCATGGATCACGCTGCACCAGGAGAAGCAGCAGATGCGGGGCGAAGAAGAACGACTTTTTTCCGGTGCGACAGAGGCGCAGCTGCAGGCCTGTAGAAAACAGGCAAGGGATCGTTTTGCAGAGCGGACTGCGTTTTTTGCGGGGATCCTTGGCGTAAGCTATGGAAAAATTGCGATTCGTGACCAGAAATCGCGATGGGGCAGCTGCAGCCGCACCGGAAATCTTAATTATAATTTCCGGCTGATCCTTGCGCCACCGGAAGTGCTTGATTACGTAGTGGTACATGAACTGTGCCATCGGAAGCAGATGAACCACTCTGTGCTGTTCTGGCAGGAAGTGGAAAAAGTCCTGCCGGACTATCAGGAACGGCGCAGATGGCTGCGGACGGAGGGCTGGCGGTTGATGGAGTAAAGGTGCTGACCGAATAATCTTATTGGTATTCGCAGTCTGCTTCTTATTCTCCGCATGGGATTTGCCTGACTCTGGTAAAACATGAAATGAAAACGGAAAAGAGACATTACAGAGAAAAATATTCTTTGTGATGTCTCTTTTTGCTTGACAAAACAGAGAAATGTGATAATCTATATTCACATGGAAATTAACTATAAAAAGAGAACAATATAAAACAAAAAGAAATCTAAAGCTAACTAAAAAGATGGATGATGGATCTCTACATTAGCAGGGTATAAAAGCAGGATAAGCATAAAGAACAGGAAAATGGAAATGGGTAGCATCCATAAAAACAGAAGAAGCGAAGAAAAACAAAAAAGAGAGCAAAAGCAACACAGAGCAGAAACGAAAGAAGAGGCGAACCGGTTTGTTTGGAACAGTAAAATCAGCAGCAATCACAGGAATCGACAGCCATATGGTAGCAGTGGAAGCGGATGTCAGCGACGGCCTGCCGGGATTTTCCATGGTGGGCTATCTGGCATCAGAGGTGCGGGAGGCACAGGATCGTGTTCGCACAGCGCTGCGCAATTCCGGCTATCATCTGCAGCCGAGGAAGATCACGGTGAACCTGGCGCCTGGGGATATCCGAAAATTTGGCGCAGGATTTGATTTGCCGATTGCGGTTGCTGTGATGGCCGCATATGGATATCTGCCACAGAAGATGCTGAATGGCATTTTTTTTGCGGGAGAGCTGAGCCTGGATGGAAGTGTACAGGGGATTCGGGGGATTCTGGGTATGGTGATGGAAGCGAAGCGCACGGGATGCCATGCCTGTATGGTGCCGCAGGCAAACGCGGTGGAAGCAGCTGCGGTTGGTGAAATTGCAGTATACGGAATCAGGCATCTGCGTGAACTGGCAGATCATCTGACCGGCGGAGCGAAGCTGCAAAGAACTTCTATTAATATAGAAGAAAAATTTCAAAAGAGGGTTTCGGGTGATGGACCGGATTTTGCAGATATCCATGGGCAGAAAATTGTGAAGCGGGCTGCAGAGATTGCGGCGAGTGGAATGCATAACCTTCTGATCAGCGGACCGCCAGGGTCTGGCAAGTCAATGACTGCAAAATGTATACCGTCGATCCTTCCGCTTTTGACACTGGAAGAGTCGCTGGAGGTTTCCAGGATTCACAGCGTGGCAGGGACACTTCCCGGGGAAGGGATTCTGACGAGCCGTCCGTTTCGGATGCCGCATCACACGATATCAGCCAGCGCTCTTGCAGGAGGCGGAGTCGTGCCGCATCCCGGGGAGATCAGTCTGGCGCATCGGGGCGTTTTGTACCTTGATGAGCTTCCAGAATTTCAAAAAGAGACGCTGGAGATCCTTCGGCAGCCGCTGGAGGACGCGGAGGTACGGATCGCAAGGAGCAGTGGAACTTACATATTTCCTGCGGATTTCATGCTTGTGGCATCACGGAATCCCTGTAAATGCGGGTATTATCCAGACCGAAAACGCTGTACCTGCCGGGAGGGAGATGTGCGGCGCTATCTGTCGAGAATCAGCCGGCCGCTGCTTGACCGGATTGATCTGCATGTGCAGTCGGAGCAGATCCGTTATCAGGATCTGGTAAGTGAGATAAAGGAAGAAAGTTCTTCGCGCATCCGGCATCGCGTTGAAGCGGTACACAGGCTGCAGCAACAGCGCTATCAGGGAAAAGCATGGCGTTTCAACTCGGAAATTCCACCTTCGGCCCTGGAGCCATACTGTATGTTCGGACAAAAAGAAAAGGAGCGACTGGCGGATCTGTTTGAACGAAGGCATCTGACTGCAAGAGCGTATCACCGTATGCTTCGTGTGGCACGGACAATCGCTGATATGGAAGGTGCAAAAAGAGTAACGGTCAATCATCTGAATGAGGCATTTTTGTATCGGCCGGATGAATATCTGATGTGAAGCAGTGCGCTGCAGATCACAGAAAAATAAAATATATAGTAACTGTTCAGAGCCAACCTCCAAAATGCTACGCATTTCGTCGGTGTGGCGTATCCGCCAAATAAAATTTCAAAAACAGGCTTAAAAATGCGAGCATTTTACGCCTGTTTTATGAAATTTTGCTTGGCTCTGAACAGTTACAATATATAAAAGTGGCCGGTCAGAAAAAATGTCACGGAAAGGGATCCGAAAATCAGGAAATTTGCATTTATGACTTTTGAAAGTGAAAATACAGAAGAGATTCAAAATAGGATAGAAGAAACAGCGGCGAACTGCATCGAGTCATTTTACTGGGAATGGTTTTGCAGCATTCCCGGAATTTATCGCAGACACCGGGAAATTTTGCTGCGCTGTTTTGGAGACCCAAAGGGAGTCTGGCAGGCGGAAGCCGGGGAGTGGAAGCACCTGAAAGAGCATGGATGCGACTGGGTGGGCTGTGTGGAAACACATCAAAAGGAAAGCGATCCACAGGAAACCGTGTATAAGAACCGGCAGCTTGGAATACAATTTACCAGTTGTGAGCAGTCAGATTATCCGAAGTTGCTGCGGTCGATCCGGGATTTTCCGTATGGTATTTTTTATAAGGGACGCCTTCCGGCAGAAGAGAAAAAGCAGATTGCGGTGGTGGGGGCGCGTGTCTGCACACACTATGGAAAACACCTTGCGGAGCAGCTCGCCGGACAGATCGCACAGGCAGGCGGTGAAGTTGTGAGCGGCGCTGCGTATGGAATCGACGGAGCAGCTCAGTGGGCGGCCCTCTCGGCGGGCGGAGCAAGTTTCGCGGTGGTGGGAGGCGGTGTGGACTGTCGCTATCCGCGTGCAAATGACCGCCTGTATGACCGCCTGGAGGAAGAAGGCGGTGTGCTTTCCGAGTTTCCGCCCGGTACGAAACCGCTGCGTTATCATTTTCCGCTGCGCAACCGGATCATCAGCGGACTTTCCGAGATTGTGACGGTGATTGAGGCAAAGCATGGAAGCGGATCCTTGATCACGGCGGATTATGCGCTGGAGCAGGGGAGAGCGGTTCTGGCGGTTCCGGGACGGCTGGATGATGAACTGAGCCGTGGATGCAATGAGCTGATTGCACAGGGAGCAGGTGTTATCCTGTCACCGGAGAGCTTTGCAGAACAGGTATTTCCCGATTTTCGGCAGCAAAAAAAGAATAAAGTGTCTGACATAGCACTTGCACCTTCAGAAAAATTAGTGTATAGTAGTCTCGATTTGCATTCAAAAAGCCTATGGGAGCTGGAAGAATGTACTTCCCTTTCTCTTGCGGACTTAAGCGGAAGCCTGCTTGCGCTTGAAGCAAGGGGTCTCATCAGGGAAGTGGAAAGAAACTACTATGTAAAGGTGAGATAGAGAAAGACCAAAGATGGATTTGTCTGTTTCATTAGGAGGTTATTGCTATGCCCAAATATCTGGTGATCGTGGAGTCACCTGCGAAGGTAAAAACAATTAAAAAATTTCTGGGATCGAATTATGAAGTGCTGGCTTCAAACGGACACGTAAGGGATCTTCCGAAGAGTCGCCTCGGAGTGGATGTCGAGCATGATTACGAACCGAAATATATTACAATAAGAGGAAAGGGAGATATTCTCGCCGCGCTGCGCAAGGCTGAGAAAAAAGCAGATAAAGTCTATCTTGCAACGGACCCTGACCGGGAGGGGGAGGCAATTTCGTGGCATCTGGCTGAGGCGCTGAAGCTGGATGAGACGAAGAAAATGAGAATCACGTTCAACGAGATCACGAAAAGCGCGGTCAAGGAATCTTTGAAGCATGCAAGACCGATTGATATGGACCTGGTGGATGCACAGCAGACACGAAGGATTCTGGACCGCATGGTTGGCTACCGGATCAGCCCGCTGCTCTGGCAGAAGGTAAAGCGGGGGCTGAGTGCCGGCCGTGTACAGTCGGTTGCGCTGCGTATTATCGGAGACCGGGAGGATGAGATCAATGCATTTATTCCGGAGGAATACTGGACACTGGATGCGATGCTGGCAGTGCCAGGTGAGAAGAAACCGCTTGCTGCAAAGTTTTACGGAAAGGACAAGAAGCTGGCGATCGGGTCAGCGGAGCAGATGGATGAGCTCAAAAAGGCGCTGGAACATGCATCCTATGTGGTAGAAGAGGTAAAAAAAGGGGAGCGCGTGAAAAAAGCGCCGGCTCCGTTTACGACAAGTACCTTGCAGCAGGAGGCAGCAAATGTTCTGAATTTTTCGACTCAGAAGACGATGCGCCTTGCACAGCAGCTCTATGAAGGCGTTGAACTGAAGGGAAGTGGTACAGTCGGACTGATCACGTATCTGCGTACGGATTCCACCCGAATCTCGGAGGAAGCGGATGCGGCAGCGAGAGTGTATATTGAGGAGCAGTACGGAGTGGAGTATGTGGCAGAGCGTGTTGCGGCTGCAAATGACGGAAAGAAGATCCAGGATGCACATGAGGCAATCCGCCCAACCGATCTTTCGCGCACTCCTGCAGAGATGAAAGAATCGCTGGGAAGGGATCAGTTCCGTCTGTATCAGCTGATCTGGAAACGGTTTGCGGCAAGCCGGATGACACCGGCACGCTATGAGACGACTGCTGTACGGATCGGAGCAGCCGGTTATCGGTTCAATGCATCTGCATCGCGTCTTGTATTTGAAGGATTCCGGAGTGTGTACACGGAAAGCGAAGATACAAAAGAAGAAAACAATGTAATTACCGGAAAAATTGAGCCTGGCATGGAACTGAAGCTCTCAGAACTTGACAGCCGCCAGCATTTTACACAGCCACCGGCGCATTACACGGAGGCATCGCTGGTACGGGCTCTGGAGGAAAAGGGAATCGGCCGTCCAAGTACGTACGCGCCGACGATCACAACGATCATTGCGAGGCGGTATGTCACGAAGGAAAATAAAAATCTTTACATGACGGAGCTTGGTGAAGTGGTCAACAATATCATGAAGGATGCATTTCCAAGTATCGTGGATGTCAACTTTACCGCGAATATGGAGTCACTTCTTGATTCAATCGGAGAGGGCAAGATTCACTGGAAGACGGTAGTGGAAAACTTTTATCCGGATCTGGATGAGGCGGTTCAGGAAGCGGAAAAAAATCTGGAGAAAGTCGAGATTGCGGACGAAGTGACGGATGTCGTCTGTGAGGAGTGCGGACGAAATATGGTGATCAAATATGGACCGCACGGAAAATTCCTCGCCTGCCCGGGATTCCCGGACTGCCGCAATACGAAGCCGTATCTGGAGAAGATTGGCGTAGCCTGCCCGAAATGTGGAAAAGATATCGTAATCCGAAAGACGAAAAAGGGGAGAAGATACTATGGCTGCGAGGGCAATCCGGACTGTGATTTCATGTCATGGCAGAAACCTGTGGCAAAGAAATGCCCGCAGTGCGGCGGTTATATGGTAGAAAAAGGCAATCGTCTGGTCTGCGCAGATAAAATGTGCGGCTATATTTGTGAAAAAACAGAAGAAGAGCAGGAAAAATAGCCGGTTGATTTCTCATATGGCTGAACTATCAGAAAAAATTTGCCAATACACACAATATACATTGATTTTCTGAAAATTATATGTTAGTATAAAAAATAGCAGAAAAGCATCTGATGTGTGTAGAGGAGGTTTGACATGAGTGTACAGTTACTGGATAAAACCAGGAAGATAAACCAGCTCCTGCATAACAACAATACCAGTAAGGTCGTGTTCAACGATATCTGTGACGTTCTTACCGGTATCCTGAATTCCAATATCCTTGTGATCAGCCGGAAGGGCAAGGTGCTGGGAGTTGGTTTGTGCGATGGCGTTGATGAGATCGGTGAGCTGATCGTGGATAAGGTGGGCGGTTTTATTGATCCGCTGCTGAACGATCGTCTTCTTGGTGTACTTTCCACAAAGGAAAATGTGAACCTGGAGACCCTCGGGTTTGAAGGGGAGAATGTCCGAAAGTATCAGGCGATTATCAATCCGATCGACATTGCCGGCGAACGTCTCGGGACCGTATTTATGTATAAGTACGGAAGCCAGTATGAGATCGATGATATTATTCTGAGCGAATACGGCACAACGGTAGTTGGACTGGAGATGATGCGTTCCGTGAACGAGGAGAATGCAGAAGAAAACCGCAAGGTGCAGATTGTGAAGTCTGCAATCAGTACACTTTCTTTCTCCGAGATGGAAGCGATCATCCATATTTTTGATGAGCTTGACGGGACGGAAGGAATTCTGGTGGCGAGCAAGATCGCAGACCGCGTGGGGATTACGAGATCTGTCATTGTCAATGCGCTTCGCAAGTTTGAGAGTGCCGGTGTGATCGAATCCAGATCTTCCGGTATGAAAGGTACGTATATTAAGGTACTCAATGATGTTGTGTTCGATGAGCTGGCGGAGATCCGAAAGAGCAAAAATATCTGAGCACATCGTTGAAAACAAAAGAGCAAAAATGCCTGCAAAGCATCTGGAAGCAGAAGTGCAGGAAATGAGCTGCTGCAGAGAAATGAGAGAATCGTTTTTCTGCGGCAGTTTTTATGTCTGGCCGGGATCAAAGCGGATATTCGCAATCCGCTTCGCTGTCGCCTCATAACCGTTCGGCTAAAATTTGAATAAAAATATGGATAGATAAGAAAAACAGAGTAAAAAAGAGATAACAAGAGCAAAAAAGAAAAAAATATGAAAAATACAGACTTCACGGAAGTTGCAATATTTACACAATTTCACTATTATATCTGTGTTGGTTAGCACTCGATGCTAGTGAGTGCTAATAAAGAAAAAATGAAAGAAATTTTAACTGAATAAGCTGCGAAGTAGCTATTCGGTTATGAGCAAGCAGCGACGCGGATTGCGAATATCCGCTTTGGCTATCTAAGGAGGAATCAGATATGAAATTAGTACCGTTGGGTGACAGAGTTGTATTAAAGCAGTATGAGGCAGAAGAAAAGACAAAATCCGGAATCATTCTGGCAAGCAAAACACAAGAGAAACCGCAGGAAGCTGAAGTAATCGCAGTGGGCCCGGGCGGAGTCGTTGATGGAAAAGAAGTTACCATGCAGGTAAAAGCTGGCGACAAGGTTATTTACTCCAAGTATTCAGGAAATGAAGTAAAGCTTGGCGACGAAGAGTATATCATCGTAAGACAGAATGATATTCTTGCTGTTGTAGAAGGCTGATAGAAGATGGAGCAGGCTTATGGGTCTGCAGATCAAAAACAGAGATTCAGAAAATAAGAATCCGATAGAAAGACAGAAAAAGGAGATTGATTATCATGGCAAAAGAAATCAAATACGGCGCAGAAGCCAGAGCAGCTCTTGAGAGCGGCGTAAATAAACTTGCAGATACGGTTCGCGTGACACTTGGACCGAAAGGAAGAAATGTAGTACTGGATAAGCAGTACGGTGCTCCGCTGATCACAAATGATGGTGTTACCATTGCAAAAGAGATCGAGCTTGCAGATGCATTCGAGAACATGGGCGCACAGCTGATCAAGGAAGTAGCAGCAAAGACAAACGACGTAGCCGGCGATGGTACAACAACAGCTACCGTACTTGCACAGGCTATGGTACATGAGGGAATGAAGAACCTGGCAGCAGGCGCAAATCCGATCGTTCTTCGTAAAGGAATGAAGAAAGCAACGGATGCAGCAGTAGAAGCAATCCGTGAGATGAGCCAGAAGGTAAGCGGCAAGGAGCAGATCGCAAGAGTAGCAACGGTTTCTTCCGGAGATGAGAAAGTAGGCCAGCTCGTTGCAGATGCGATGGAGAAGGTAACCGGTGACGGTGTTATCACGATCGAGGAGTCCAAAACCATGCAGACAGAGCTGGATCTGGTAGAAGGTATGCAGTTCGACAGAGGCTATATTTCAGCTTACATGGCAACAGATACAGAGAAAATGGAAGCAGTTCTGGATGATCCGTGCATCCTGATTACGGATAAGAAAATCAGCAACATTCAGGAGATCCTTCCGCTGCTTGAGCAGATCGTACAGAGTGGCAGAAAGCTTCTGATTATCGCTGAAGATATCGAGGGCGAGGCTCTGACTACCCTGATCGTCAACAAGCTGCGTGGTACATTCCAGGTAGTGGGCGTAAAGGCTCCGGGATATGGCGACAGAAGAAAAGAGATGCTGCAGGATATCGCAATCCTGACAGGCGGACAGGTAATTTCCGACGAGGTTGGTATTGAACTGAAGGATGCGACACTGGAAATGCTCGGCCATGCAAAATCAGTTAAGGTTCAGAAAGAGAGCACGGTTATCGTTGATGGTCTTGGTGATAAGGATGCAATCAAGGCAAGAATCGCACAGCTGAAAGCTCAGATTGAAGAGACCAAGTCAGACTTTGACAGAGAGAAACTGCAGGAGCGTCTTGCAAAACTGGCAGGCGGCGTAGCTGTTATCCGTGTAGGTGCTGCAACAGAAACTGAGATGAAAGAAGCAAAACTTCGTATGGAAGATGCACTCAACGCAACAAGAGCTGCTGTTGAGGAGGGTATCATCGCAGGCGGCGGATCTGCTTACATCCACGCAGCAAAGAAAGTTGCTGAGAAGGTTGCAGATCTTGAAGGTGATGAGAAGACCGGTGCAAAGATCATTCTGAAGGCACTGGAAGCTCCGCTGTTCCACATCGCAGCAAATGCAGGTCTGGAAGGATCTGTTATCGTAAACAAAGTGCGTGAGTCAGCAGCAGGCACAGGCTTTGATGCTTACAATGAGACATACGTAGATATGGTTCAGGCAGGCATCCTTGACCCGGCAAAGGTTACAAGAAGCGCACTGCAGAACGCAACCAGTGTAGCATCTACACTGCTTACCACAGAGTCCGTAGTCGGTATCATCAAAGAGGATACTCCGGCAATGCCGGCAGGCGGCCAGGGCGGCATGGGAATGATGTAATCGTGTCGCGCCGCAAACTGAGAAGTTGCCGGATACGGTGATGACAGATAAACAGAGATTCGATTAAATCTTTATAAAATGAGGGTAAACCATGGACAGTTTACCCTCATTTGTGTTAAACTGGAACGAAAGCGTGCAGATGAAGGAGTAGTGGAATGGACGGCAGATCGATTCAGGAGACGATACGTGAGGAATGGAAAAAACTGTCAAAGCTTTCGTGGGGAGAGCGGATTGTTTACATCTGGGATTACTATAAGCCGCTGATGGCAGCGATAGCTTGTGTGATTCTGGCAATTTCAATTGGCGTGAGTATTTATCACAACATGCAGATCAACACGCTGCTGAATGCTTATTTTATCAATTGCAATGCGCTGGATGCAGACGGGGATGCGATCGCAGCAGATTTTGCAGCATATCTCGGAGGGATTGGCGAGAAGGATGAGATCCATGTGGATACGATGACGACACTGGATGACGAGGATATGTCAAACTATGGTACGGCAAATCAGATGAAGATGACGGCTTATATCGCAGCTGGCGATGTGGACGTGCTTCTGCTGAATCAGTCAGCGTATGACAAGTATGATGGTTCCGGTGCATTTGCTGATCTTAGTACACTTCTGACGAAGGAACAGCTGGAGCAGTGGTCAGACCTGCTGGTGTACGGCGAGATTGAGAGGCAGACGGAGTCGGGAGCGGAATCAGCGTCTTCTGATGAGGCAGAGACATCTCCGGCACAGGAAAATACAGCTGCAGAGACTTCAGCGGATACAGCAGGACAGGTGGATGAAACGGCTGCCGGGCCCGGACAGACAGTTTCAGATTCCGATACACAGGGAAACACACGAAGCGGCACAGAAGTTCCGGTGGCACTGAAAATGCAGGATGCGCCGATCATAAAAGAATTTAATGCTTATTACGACGAACCGGTCTATGCAGTGATCCTTGGCAACAACAAGCATACGGATACAGCAGTGGAGTTTCTAGATTATCTGCTTGGTGGCACAGGTCTGGCAGCAGAAGATTAGAATGGCTGGTTTACCTGGACAATCAGGCGGGCTGCATGTGCATTTGTGCAGAAAAATGAAGCGATACAGACAGGCTTACCGGTAACGGAAAACGAAAAAACAGCTGACAAAGAGAAAAATATATACTAAACGGAGGGTGACAAAATGAATGACTCTTACAAAGAAATACTGGTGAAAAGACAGACACCGGTGGGGATGCGGGTACTGAAAGGCGCACTGATCGGACTGACCGTTTTAAGTTTGGTGGCCGGACTTTTGATGTGGCCGCTGTTGATCGTTGGTGCGATTCTGATCGCAGTGGATTACTTTGTGGTACCAAAGTTTGATGTGGAGTATGAATATCTGTATGTCAATGGAGAACTGGATATTGATGCGATCTACTCAAGGCAGAAACGGAAAAAAATGGGTACCTACGATATGGCAGAGCTGGAGATCCTGGCACCGTCAGATTCTCATGCAATCGATTCCTACAAAAACAAGCAGGGTGTGAAGATCAATGATTATACGTCTCTGGATCCGCAGGTCAAGAGTTATTTGCTTGTATTCAACAAAGAAAAAGGACAGGAGATGATCCGTGTGGAGCTGGAAGATTCCATTATCAGCGATATCCGCCGGATCGCACCGCGCAAAGTAAATTTATATTAAATTTGCAGTTGACATTGAAAAGCGAATTTGTTAGAGTATGTATTCAAAGCATGAAATTCACAAAAGACCGATTCAGAAAGAGAGGAAAATGACATGGGACAGATTATTGGCGAGGGAATCACATTTGACGATGTGCTCCTGGTACCTGCTTATTCCGAGGTGATTCCGAATCAGGTAGATCTGACGACTTATCTGACGAAGAAGATCAAGCTGAACATTCCTATGATGAGTGCCGGTATGGATACCGTAACCGAACACAGAATGGCGATCGCGATGGCACGCCAGGGCGGCATTGGTATTATTCATAAGAATATGTCCATTGAGCAGCAGGCTGAGGAAGTTGACAAAGTAAAGCGTTCTGAAAATGGTGTTATCACGGATCCATTTTATCTCTCACCGGAGCATACGCTGGCAGATGCAAATGAGCTGATGGGAAAATTCCGAATTTCCGGCGTTCCAATTACGGAAAATGGCAAACTGGTGGGTATCATCACAAACCGTGATCTGTTGTTTGAAGAGGACTTCTCAAAGAAGATCAAAGAATCGATGACTTCAGAGAATCTTGTCACTGCAAAAGTCGGAACAACGATCGAGGAAGCAAAGAAGATCCTGGCAAAGGCAAGAAAAGAAAAGCTTCCGATCGTCGATGATGATTTCAACCTGAAAGGTCTTATCACGATAAAGGATATTGAAAAGCAGATCAAATATCCGAATTCGGCAAAAGATGCGAAGGGCCGTCTGCTCTGCGGAGCAGCAATCGGAATCACTGCAAATGTACTGGAACGTACCGCAGCACTTGTAGAAGCACAGGTAGACGTAGTCGTACTGGACAGTGCGCATGGCCATTCCGCAAACGTTTTGAACTGTGTTTGCATGATCAAGGAAAAATATCCGGATCTGCAGGTGATCGCAGGAAACGTTGCGACGGGCGAAGCAGCAAAAGCTCTGATCGAGGCTGGTGTAGATGCAGTCAAGGTTGGTATCGGACCTGGTTCCATCTGTACGACACGTGTCGTTGCAGGTATCGGTGTACCGCAGATCACGGCGGTTATGGACTGCTATGAAGTCGCAAAAGAGTATGGCATTCCGATCATCGCTGACGGCGGTATCAAGTATTCCGGTGACATGACCAAGGCAATCGCAGCAGGTGCGAATGTCTGCATGATGGGAAGCATGTTTGCAGGATGCGATGAGAGCCCGGGAACCTTTGAACTGTATCAGGGAAGAAAATACAAGGTATACCGTGGCATGGGATCCATTGCAGCAATGGAGAACGGCAGCAAAGATCGTTACTTCCAGTCTAATGCAAAGAAGCTGGTACCGGAAGGCGTCGAGGGACGTGTGGCATACAAAGGAAGTGTCGAGGATACGGTATTCCAGCTGATCGGTGGTCTGAAGTCCGGTATGGGCTACTGTGGTACTCCGACGATTGAAGAGCTGAAAGAGCGCGGCAGATTTGTAAAGATCTCAGCAGCGTCACTGAAAGAATCTCATCCGCATGATATCCATATTACAAAAGAAGCGCCGAATTACAGCGTAGAAAAATAAAACGATTGCTATTTTGACGGCAGGTGTCAGAAAACGGGCACCTGCCGTTTTTGTGCAAAAAACTATGAAAAAAAGAGTGCATCTATACGAGAAATGTTGTATACTGTTTTCATCTGTGGGGTTAACTGAGATGGGAAAATAAAAAGAATTGAGAATATCTGGTTTGCTTCCAGAACAATCAGCGTGGACAGAAAAACAGCAGCCGTTTTGCGATGACAGCAGATAAAGGACTGTTTTGGCAAATAAAACAGATACTGGACAAGACAGAAAAGACAGCATACACGGAGGAACTATGAAAGATAAAAAAAGAAAAAAAGAAAGAGAGCCGGGAAAGATAAGAACCGGCAGGGTACTGGTCTGGACTGCGGCGATCGTTCTTACTGCGGCGGCGATTGCGATTCTGCTTTACCTGATCCCAAAGGATGACAGAGAAGCTGATTCACTGATCGATGGTACGGAGCCATTTGTCTTTGAGACAGAGCCGTTTACGGAGGCTGAGACGGAGGGCGGTGTTGTGCCGCGTCCGGATATTGATGAGCAGCTGCTTACGGTCAACGATTATTCGAGACCGGGGGAAAAAGTAGATTCTGTCGATTACGTGGTTGTTCATTATCTGGCAAATCCAAAGACAACAGCGCAGCAGAACCACGACTATTTTGAAAGTTTGAAAGACCTTCAGGATGTTTCGATGAGTGCAAATTTTATCGTAGGTCTTGAAGGAGAAATTATTGAGTGCGTACCGCCAGGAGAGATCGCGTATGCATCCAATTCCATGAACCATCTTTCTGTCTCGATCGAAAACTGTCATCTGGATACGACAGGACGTTTTACGGAGAATACATATCAGTCACTCGTGCACCTGACAGCCTGGCTGGTTGACCGGTACGGTTTGGATCGGGATCATATTATCCGTCACTATGACGTGACCGGAAAAGAATGTCCGCTTTACTACGTAGAGCATGAGGATAAATGGGAAGAATTCAAAGACAATGTTATGAATTATATTGAGGAATGCAGAGAGGCAGCGGAAGAATGATAAGAGAATATTATGAAGCGGTATGTGCAGAAAATGAGACAAGAGCAAACCTGATCGCGCTGCGAAGTGCAGTGAAAGATGAAAAAGAAAAGAGGGCATTTGCCTATCTGCTTGGCGGTGATTTTTCTGTGCTGTGCCGCCTGCTGGAACACGAAGATCCAAAAGTGAGAAAAAATGCAGCATTGCTGCTTGGCGAAATGGAATCGGAAGATTTGCTTCCGGTTCTTTTTGACAGCTACAAAAAGGAGAAGACGCTGTTTGTACGGCCGGATTACCTGAAGGCGATCGCAGGTATGGATTGCGAGGCTTTCCTGGATGAAATGGAAGAACAGCTGGAGATGCTGCGTGCAAAAGAGCCGCTTCCGGAAGAGAAAAAACATGTCAGTGCGGAGATACGTATGCTGCAGAACATTCTGCTGAAGTACCGCAGCCCGCGGCCGCATGTATTCCACGGATATGATATAATGGAGCCGATGCTGCTGCTCGTAAACAGAGAACAGACAAAAGCGGTCGCGGATGAGATCAAAGAGGGTACGCACACACTTTTAAAGGGCGGGATTCGGGTGAAAGACGCAAAAATCAGGATGATTCTTCCGATTCGGACCTATTCGGAACTGCTGTTCCCGATTCGGACCAAAACGCTTCCGGTAAATGCACCGGAGGAGATCGGAAAGCAGCTGGCTGTTTCGGAGCTTACCGATTTGATGATGCGGCTTCACGAAGGAAAGGCACCGTATTATTTTCGGATCGAGCCAAAAGGACTTGATGACGCAAAAAAAGGGAACTGGATTCGAAAAGTTTCTGATGCGCTGGAGCAGGAATCACAGGCGGCGTGGATCAACTCAGTCTCCAGTTATGAAACAGAAATCCGCCTTTTGATGAAGAAGGATGGGACGATGGCTGCTTTTCTGAAACTGTATACGATCCCGGATCAGCGATTTGCCTATCGCGTGGAAAGTATCGGCTCTTCCATGAATCCGGTCAATGCGGCACTGTGTGCACAGCTGGCCAGACCGTGGCTGAAAGAGCATGCACAGATACTTGATCCGTTTTGCGGCGTTGGAACGCTTCTGATTGAGCGGAACCGCGCACTGGCTGCGAAGACGATGTACGGTCTTGACATTTTCGGGGATGCGATTGAAAAGGCAAAAAGAAATACCGCACTGGCAAACTGTCGGGTGAATTATATTCAGCGTGACTTTTTTACGTTTGAGCATGACTATCTGTTTGATGAGATAATTACTGATCTGCCGCAGGCAAGCGCCAGCAGAACAAAAGAAGAGATCCATCATCTTTACCTCAGCTTTTTTGAAAAAGCGCAGCAGCATTTAAACGACGGCGGTATTGTGATCTTGTATGCGGCTTATCCGCAGTATGCGGCGGAAGCAGTCCGCAGATATGAAAATTTTCGGATGGAAAAAACCTTTCTTTTAAATGAGAAGACAAAGATGACGCTGTGCATTGTGCGATATCAGAAATAAGAGTCAAATTTGCACAGGGAAAAGCCGGAGAGGGAAGACGGGCAGCGAAGCGGATTGCGAATATCCGCTTTGTCTTTTGACAACCGGACCAGAGACTAAAAATAATAACATGAAAGAGAAAAAGGGAGTTTTACAGATTTAAATGAAAACGAGAATGAAACGCTATATTGGTGACCGGAAGTTTTACGCGATGCTGCTCGGCATCGCAATTCCGATCATGGTACAGAATGGTATTACAAATTTTGTCGCAATGATCGACAATATTATGATTGGCAGAGTCGGTACGGAACAGATGTCCGGTGTCGCGGTTGCAAATCAGCTGATGTTTGTATTTAATGTGAGCATGTTTGGAATGCTTTCCGGCGCCGGAATTTTTGGCGCTCAGTTTTTTGGAAGTAAGAACGTGGATGGATTCCGAAATACGTTTCGCTTTAAGGTTATTTCAAACCTGCTTCTGACTCTGGCCGGAATTTTGATTCTCAGTATCTGGGGCGAGCAGCTGATTTCATTATATCTGCATGACAATACCGGGACTGGGATGGCAGATGCGACGCTTGGCTATGGTATGAGCTATCTGCGGATCATGATGGTTGGAATGGTACCATATGCATTTGCACAGATTTATGCGAGTACGCTGCGTGAGATGGGGGAGACAGTAGCGCCGATGCGGGCAGGAATTGTGGCAGTAGTTACAAATACGCTGCTTAATTATATCCTGATCTTCGGAAAATTCGGTGCGCCGCGTCTTGGCGTAGAGGGCGCAGCGATCGCAACGGTGATCTCGCGTTTTGTGGAATGTGCACTTGTCATGACATGGACACACAGGCGGGCCGGACAGTTTACCTTTATCAAAGGTGCGTATCAGACACTTCGTGTTCCGCCAGAGCTGACCGGAAAAATTTTGAAAAAAGGTTCGCCGCTGATGGTGAATGAGATTTTGTGGTCGGTTGGAATGGCAGCGCTTTCCCAGTGCTACTCAACTTACGGGTTGGAAGTAGTGGCTGGAATGAATATTTCTTCTACGATCTCAAATGTCTGTAATGTGATCTGGCTGGCAATGGGAAATGCGATCGCGATCATTATCGGGCAGCTGCTTGGAGCGGGAAAGATGGAGGAAGCAAAGGACACAGACCGCAAGCTGATTTTTTTCTCGGTGGCAAGCTGTTTTGGGATTGGAGCGGTGCTGATCGGGCTGGCATTTGTATTTCCACAGATTTATAACACAAGTAAGACCGTCCGCAGCCTGGCAACGCAGTTTATTATTGTGGCGGCCTGCTATATGCCTTTTCAGGCCTTTCTGCATGCGGCTTATTTTACGATTCGGTCTGGTGGAAAGACGGTTATCACGTTTTTCTTTGATAGCGGGTTTATGTGGGCGGTGACTATTCCGTTGGCATTTGTCCTCAGCCGGTATACGCCGCTTCCGATTCTGGCGACCTATATCCTGTGCCAGGCGGTTGATATTATCAAGTGTGTGATTGGATATGTGCTTGTAAAGAAAGGCATCTGGATCCAGAATCTGGTGGCAGAAGAGAAGTAACATCCTTCTTAAGAAAAAATGCGGAAAATTTTTTCAAAAAAGGTCTGGTAATTTTGAAAAAAATATGTTACAGTTCTATTACAAAATATTAAAAACTTATCGGACTTGTTAAGAATGTTGGATGGTGGACAAATGAATTTATTCCGAAAGCTGGCCAGAAGGCCGGAAACGAAGAAAATACAGACCGTAACGGAGAATGAGGTACAGGAAGTACTGCAGTATATGGAAGGATTGCCGCTTCCGCACCCAAACAAAACACTAAAGCTGGAGCTGCTTGACGGACGGAATCTGACCAGACGATGCAGGCCGGCTGTTAAGGCACAGTGGTATCTTCTGGTTTTTGATGAAGAAGGGCAGGGAGCTTTCAATGCCGGTTATGTGCTGAAGCAGGGGCAGGAGTTACTGCGTGCAAGGCGGATCGCCACGAAGATTTTGCGGCAGATACCGGAGGAGGCTGCAGACCGCAATTGTCTTGGAGCTTTGGCAATCGGTACGAAGCATGTGTCTGCTGCAGATGTCAGATGGGAGGAAACGGAGCATTTTCTCATTTGTCAGAAGAGCGAAGAGCGCTGGATTGAAAAAGTTTTTGCCACATCAGGAAAAATGCTGACAGCTGATATGCAGACCGGCGTGCGCATCATCCGGAAAGAGAATGCGCTCCACATTGCAGCAGGCAGCTGTTTTGGAAGAAATCGGGAACTTTCCGAGTTCCATGCCGGTGAGGTGCTCGGCGCACTCATGGCCGCTGCAGAAGAGCTCTGGATCGACCTCAATATGATCGATCTCTATGGAGCAGGAGAGACGGCAGGACCAGATTATCTGGTCACGGTCTGCAGAACGCAGGATCTGGAAACAATACTGATCGGGGATCGGGAAAACAAAATGGCGCAGGAGAGAAAACGACACCTGCAGAACAAACCGGTAAAAGAGCATCGCTGGAAATACGCATAAGAAAATTTAGTATTCAAATAAAAACCGCCGCAGGAATTCCTGCGGCGGCGTTTTTATTTGAATACTGAGAAAGACTCAGACCTGAAAGACTCAGGCTTTGTTATCGCTTCCAAGAACGTTAACGATCTTATGAGCAACCATTTCCTTAACAGCCTGACGGGCCGGTTTCAGGTACTGGCGCGGATCGAAATGCTCCGGATGCTCAGCAAAGTACTTGCGGATGGTACCTGTCATAGCAAGACGGATATCGGAATCGATGTTGATCTTGCAGACAGCCAGCTTAGCAGCCTGTCTTAACTGCTCTTCCGGAATACCTACAGCATCCGGCATATTTCCGCCGTACTGGTTAACCATCTTTACGAACTCCTGCGGTACGGAAGAAGATCCGTGCAGAACGATCGGGAAGCCCGGCAGTCTCTTGATGCACTCTTCAAGAACATCGAAACGAAGTGGTGGCGGAACCAGGATGCCGTCTGCATTTCTTGTACACTGATCAGCAGTGAACTTGTAAGCGCCGTGGCTTGTTCCGATTGCGATAGCAAGGGAATCGCAGCCTGTTCTGCTTACGAACTCCTCAACTTCTTCCGGACGTGTATAGCTTTCGTGACCAGCCTCAACAACAACCTCATCCTCGATACCAGCCAGAGTACCAAGCTCAGCCTCTACTACAACGCCATGAGCATGTGCGTACTCAACAACCTGCTTTGTCAGAGCGATGTTCTCTTCAAAGCTCTTGGAAGAAGCGTCGATCATGACAGATGTAAATCCGCCGTCGATGCAGCTCTTGCAAAGCTCGAAAGAATCGCCGTGATCCAGATGCAGAGCGATCGGGATATCCGGGTTTTCAGCTACAGCAGCCTCAACAAGCTTTACCAGATAAGTATGGTTAGCGTAAGCTCTTGCTCCCTTGGATACCTGAAGGATAACCGGAGAATGCAGCTCGCCTGCTGCCTCTGTGATACCCTGAACGATTTCCATGTTGTTTACGTTGAAAGCGCCGATTGCGTAGCCGCCGTCGTATGCTTTCTTAAACATTTCAGTCGTGGTTACTAATGCCATAATTAAATTCCTCCTTTAGTATTATGACCTTCGATGGGGATTTTTGGTATTCCGCATCGATACGAATGTATTCTATCACATAATTTGCAGATTGACGAGAAAAAAATCCAAGATTGATAAAAAAATATTTATATCGGTGCTGCTTCTGATTTAAATGCCTTCTGCAATACGGGTGACAGCAACATAAATGTCCTGGATCCGGTACCAGGTGCGGCTTCCGACGACCCCGTCCTGAGTCAGGCCGAAAACAGACTGGAAAACTTTTACGGCTTCCTGTGTCTGCGGGCCAAAGATCCCGTCAGGAACAAGCTTTGGAATCAGCGGATAATTGTCGGAAATCCGGTTCAGCTGCTCCTGAATTTTCATAACATCACTGCCGGAAGAACCAAGAGAAAGCGGAAAACCGGGATAGGAGGCCGGTACACCGGAGACTTCCTCTGAGGAATTGATGTACATGGACTCTCCGTAAAAGGCGTGGATGATCTCGATCGCACGATAGCCCTGCTCGCCGAGCGCCATGCTCTCCCACTGACGCAGCCACTGCGGACACTGTACACGCTGTCCATCACAGTACTGGGTCAGGATAGGCTGACGGACGTTTGGGCGGGAGAGGTAGTTGCGAAAAACATCTTCGACAGCCTCATCGATGCTTTCAAAGATATTTCGGCCATACATCCATTTCTGATCAAAGGCGGTAGAGGAGGTGATCGTAAAATTATAGCCCTTGTTCCGATACCATTCCGTGTAGACACGGTTCAGTGTAAAGGACTGAATGACAAGGATATTTGCGATCAGTGTCTCATACGGCCAGGTGGCGTAGATTTCACTGCTTGCGACATTTTTGATGTAATCTTTGTAGCGCACATAATAATTGGAAGCGCTGGAATCGCGCGGCGTGCCGTCATGCACGACGATAAATTCCGGGATTACCACTTCATTTAAGACAATTTCGCCGGTGACATCAATAGGCTTCGTCTCTGCCTCGGCAATTTTGGGCGGATAGCTTCCATATAAAGTGTGTGCCGGGATGACGACTGTGTCCGGGGCTTCGGACGATTCGAGTGGGCGGAGCGTGATGTGCTGCAGTGCGCACTGGCCGGACAGAAGCTGTGTTCCGTTTATCACAGCGGTCTCATAGCCTGGAGCTGTGATCCGGATCGTATATTCTGCATAAGGCTGGATCTCGTTTGAAGACTCAAGACTGTACTCGATCGGTGGTGTAGAGAGGATGAGGGATTCTGTTCGGCCGTCAGAACCGGTCTGTGTCATTTCCAGCACCTGATCCGGGTCTCCGGTAAAAGAGACAGAGACGCGGGCATCCGGAACAGGAAGGTTTCGATCGGTCAGCGCGGTGATCTGAAGTTCGCCACGGTCGGGAAGCTCGTTTGGGAGCGCGTGAATGGATGAGGAAGAACGCAGATAATGCATGAGACCTCCAAAGGCACTTACTGGTAGTTTATTCGGCAGGAGAAAAAATGTGAAAAGGGCGGCTGCGGTTCATCTGACAATCAAACATTTACAGGTTTGCTGTGTAAGAAATCAATTTGGCAAAATTTTATGAAAGAACCAGTTGAAATATTGAGAGGAATGTGGTAGAATCGTTACAATTTGAGCAAAAATACTGCTGAGAAAGGACTACGGTGATAGTATGAAAGCATTTCTGATACTGGAAGACGGTACAGTATTTACCGGTCAGAGCATCGGTGCCCAGCGGGAGGTGATCAGTGAGATCGTTTTTAATACCTCGATGACAGGATATCTTGAGGTATTGACTGACCCGTCTTATGCCGGACAGGCAGTTGTTATGACGTATCCGCTGATTGGTAATTACGGTATTTGTTATGAGGATATGGAATCCGACAGACCATGGCCGGATGCATTTATCGTCCGTGAGTTATCCCGCATTCCAAGTAACTTCCGTTCGGAAGATACAATTCAGAACTTCTTATTAAAATATGATATTCCCGGTATCTCCGGCATTGACACAAGAGCACTCACAAAGATTCTCCGTGAAAAGGGCACCATGAACGGCTGCATTACAACGGATGAACATTATCAGATCGATGAAATTATCCCGAAACTGAAAGCGTATACAACCGGCAAGGTGGTAGAGAAAGTTACCTGCAAAGAAAAATACGTATTAAACGGTGAGGGACCGAAAGTTGCACTGCTGGATCTTGGTGCAAAGCGCAACATTGCACGCAGCTTAAATGAGCGTGGCTGTGAAGTGACCGTTTATCCGGCACTTACTTCTGCGAAGGAGATCCTTGAGGCGGATCCGGATGGAATCATGCTTTCCAACGGACCTGGAGACCCGAAGGAGTGTACCTCTATAATAGAAGAAATCAAAAAGCTGTACCAGTCAGATGTGCCGATTTTTGCGATCTGTCTTGGACATCAGCTGATGGCGCTGGCAAACGGTGCGGATACGTACAAAATGAAGTACGGTCATCGCGGCGGCAATCATCCGGTGCGTGATCTGGAGACGGGACGCGTTTATATTTCCTCCCAGAACCATGGCTATGTGGTAGATACCGATACGCTGGACCCGTCCGTGGCAGTTCCGGCATTTGAAAATGTCAACGATGGAACGAATGAAGGACTGGCTTATACGGGAAAGAATATTTTCACCGTACAGTATCACCCGGAAGCATGCCCGGGACCGCGGGATTCCGCGTATCTGTTTGACCGTTTCATGAAGATGATGGAGGGAAATAAATAATGCCGAAGAATCCAGATATTAAGAAGGTACTTATGATTGGTTCCGGTCCGATTATCATCGGCCAGGCAGCAGAGTTCGATTATGCGGGCACACAGGCCTGCCGTTCCCTGAAAGAGGAGGGGATCGAGGTTGTATTGCTGAATTCCAACCCGGCAACCATCATGACGGATAAGGATATTGCTGATAAGGTTTATATCGAGCCGCTGACCGTTGAGGTAGTGGAGCAGCTGATCTTAAAGGAGCAGCCGGACAGTGTGCTTCCGACGCTGGGAGGACAGGCTGGACTGAACCTTGCGATGGAACTGGAAGAACGCGGCTTTTTAAAAGAGCATAACGTCCGCCTGATCGGTACGACGGCTGAGACGATCAAGAAAGCGGAGGATCGTCAGGAATTTAAAGATACCATGGAAAAGATCGGGGAGCCGGTAGCGGCATCCAAAGTGGTACACACCGTTCCGGAAGGCGTGGAGTTCACGCAGACGATCGGTTATCCCGTAGTGCTTCGCCCGGCTTATACGCTTGGCGGAAGCGGCGGCGGAATCGCACACAATTACCAGGAACTGGTAGAGATCCTGGAAAACGGCCTGCGCCTCTCGCGTGTCGGAGAGGTACTGGTAGAGCGCTGCATTGCCGGATGGAAAGAGATCGAGTATGAAGTAATGCGTGACTCGGCAGGCAACGTAATCACAGTCTGCAACATGGAGAACATCGACCCGGTTGGTGTGCATACGGGTGACAGTATCGTAGTAGCTCCGTCCCAGACGCTGGGTGATAAAGAGTACCAGATGCTGCGTACCTCCGCACTGAATATTATCAGTGAGCTGAAGATTACCGGAGGCTGCAACGTACAGTTTGCCTTAAATCCGGACAGCTTTGAGTACTGTGTGATCGAAGTAAATCCGCGTGTCAGCCGTTCTTCGGCGCTGGCTTCCAAGGCGACCGGTTATCCGATTGCAAAGGTAGCGGCAAAAATCGCGCTTGGCTATACGCTGGATGAGATCAAAAATGCAATCACAGGAAAGACGTACGCAAGCTTTGAACCGATGCTGGACTACTGTGTGGTTAAAATGCCGAGACTTCCGTTTGATAAGTTTATCAGCGCGAGCCGTAAGCTGACGACTCAGATGAAGGCAACCGGTGAGGTTATGAGTATTGCAAACAACTTCGAGGGCGGCCTGATGAAGGCAATCCGTTCCCTGGAGCAGCACGTGGACTGTCTGCTTTCCTATGATTTCTCAAATCTGGATCAGGATGGCCTGATGCGTCAGCTGGAAGTGGTCGATGACCGCCGGATCTGGGTGATCGCAGAAGCGCTGCGCCGCGGTATTTCTTATGAGATGATCCATGCAATTACAAAGATTGATATATGGTTTATTGATAAACTGGCCATTCTCGTGGAGATGGAGCAGGCGCTGCAGACGCAGCCGCTGACTGTCGACCTTTTAAGAGAGGCAAAACGGATCGAATTCCCGGACAATGTCATTGCACGTCTGACCGGAAAGACAGAAGATGAGATCAAAAAGATGCGCTACGACAACGGTATCGTAGCTGCCTATAAGATGGTTGATACATGTGCAGCGGAATTTGCGGCTGAGACACCGTATTATTACTCCGTATTCGGAAGTGAAAATGAGGCGGTGGAGACAAGCGGAAAGAAGAAAGTGCTTGTGCTTGGTTCCGGTCCGATCCGTATCGGCCAGGGTATCGAGTTTGACTTCTGCTCCG
>ERZ827108.676-NODE-676-length-54850-cov-6.261611_pt1 | contig 54850 bp, 56 predicted proteins | sample MGYA00519921_ERZ827108 | MGnify/ENA primary metagenome ERZ827108 (study PRJEB31778, sample SAMEA3449258) | human gut metagenome | biome: human gut; feature: human-associated habitat; material: faeces | place: United Kingdom | collected 2010/2012 ...
ATGTAAGTGTCAAAAGTATAAATTGCGTTTGTGCTCGCACAAATAAGCAATTTATGCTTATTGACACGCCGAACACCGAAAACGGAATAAAATGGTGTGAACACACCGTTTTATGGGAGTTTGAGGTGTTCGAGGATTGCGGGAATTGCATAGCAATGGAGCAATCCGATTACATCAGTGAGTGGCAAAATTTACTTTTGACACTCACATCATTTTATGATATCCGATGCAAAAGGGCAAAAAGCCATTTACAAAATATCGTTTGACCCTGACATCATTTTATGCACGACAGCGCTGGCAAAAACAAGATCCTCCGGCGTCGTGATTTTAATGTTATTATAGGAGCCTTCAATCAACCGGACTGGTGTTTTGCTGATATACTCCGCCACCATTGCATCATCTGTTATTTTTACATCAAGACAGCCATCTTCTTCCATGCGGATCATTTTGTCGTACGCGTCTTTGATCAATGGATAAGAAAATGCCTGCGGTGTCTGAATTGTCCACAGTTTTTCACGAGGCAGCGTCTGTGCGACACATCCATCCTCCGTACTCATCTTGATCGTATCTTTTACCGGCATACCAACCACACAGGCGGGATGCGTGGCAAGGCAATCCATCACCCGCTGCAGCATCATTCCGTCAACAAACGGACGTGCGCCATCATGGATCAGCACCAGATCGCACCCGTGTGCCGCCAGTAGTCCCGCATGAACAGAATGATAGCGCTCTTTTCCGCCTGCAACGATCGCCTCAACCTTGCGAAAACCAAATTTTTCGACAAACTGTTCCCGACATGCTGCCTCTTCGCCTGCGCCGCACACCAGAATCACCGCATCAATCAGAGGGCTCTCTTCAAATGCATGCAGAGAATACCAGAGCACAGGTTTTCCCTCCACTAAAAGATACTGTTTTTTCGTTTTTGTTTTCATCCTGCTTCCGCTTCCGCCCGCAAGAACGATCGCTGTCGTTTTCATCTTATCTCTCTCCCAGTTTCAGATTCGGAACCGCGTTCAGATCCAGTCCGGAACGCACACCTTTTTTGAAGTCATAATAGCCGGCTGCTCCAATCATTGCTGCATTATCTGTACAAAGAATCGGGGATGGCCGGAAAAAGCGGATGCCATTTTTCTCACATGTCGTTTCCATCGCTGCCCGCAGCGTACTGTTCGATGCCACTCCGCCCGCAATTGCAAGCTTATCCATGCCTGCCTCCTTTACCGCAGTAATCGCATGACTTACGAGTACATCGCAAACTGCTTTCTGGAAAGATGCCGCCACATCTGCGCGGTTCACAGTTTCCCCTTTCATTTTAGCTCCGTTTAAATAGTTTAAGACGGAAGATTTCAGGCCGCTGAAGCTGAAATCATATGGAGAATCTGCAATTTTTGCTTTCGGAAAAGCGATTGCATCCGGATTTCCCTCTTTTGCAAGCTTATCAATCTTCGGACCGCCCGGATAACCAAGTCCAATTGCACGTGCCACTTTATCAAACGCTTCCCCCGCCGCGTCATCACGCGTCCGTCCGAGAATCTCATAGACGCCGTAATCCTGTACTTTTACCAGATGGGTATGCCCACCGGAAACGACAAGACAGATAAACGGCGGCTCCAGATCCTTATTTTCGATATAATTTGCAGAGATATGACCTTCAATATGATGCACTCCAACTAACGGAAGGTGCTTCGCATAGCTGATTGCTTTTGCCTCTGCCACACCGACAAGAAGTGCTCCTACCAGTCCCGGCCCGTATGTAACCGCGATTGCGTCGAGATCATCTAACGTAACATCTGCCGTCTGCAGTGCCTCTTCTATTACCTGATTAATCTTTTCGATATGTTTTCTTGAGGCAATCTCCGGAACGACGCCGCCGTAAAGCGTATGCAGCGCAATCTGCGAGGAGATTATATTTGACAGCACCTCCCGCCCATTTTTTACGACAGCAGCCGCCGTCTCATCGCACGAGCTCTCGATTGCAAGTATTAAAATATCTTTTTGCTCATTCATCTCTTCTTTGCACATTTGGTAACTCCTCTACTTTCATTCCGACAACTTTTTCCTGTTCTCTGCTTTTCTGCACTATTCCTGCCGTAAATTTACTCTTCTTCAAAGTCCAGCGTCACAGATTTCCCATCTTTTCCAGGATAAGCCCGCGGAAAAATACGGCGCACGTCTTCCATATAATCTTCCGGCCGTACCAGTGACGGACTGTAATGTGTCAGCCACATTTCTTTTGGCTGTGCCTGCTTCGCCAGAGCAGCCGCCTCTGTAAATGTCATATGTTTATATTCCACCGCTTTTTTTGCCTTTTCCGGCTCACCATACATGCCCTCACAAATAAACAGATCCGATCCGGCCGCCTGCTGCACAATCTCTTTGGTCGGGCGCGTATCGGTGCAGTACGTCACTTTAATCCCTTTCCTTGCCGGTCCGAGAACATCCTCCGGCCGCCACAGTGTTCCATCCTCTGCCTCGATCTGCTCGCCTTTTTGCAGCCTGTTCCAGAACTGCATCGGAATCCCGGCATTTCTCGCGCGGTCCACATCAAAACGGCCAGCGCGGTCGATCTCGATCGTATAAGCATAGCAAAGCACGTTATGGTGGACACGAAACGCACGGATCCTGTATCCTTTTTCTTCAAATGTCTGCTCCGGTCCCTGAATCTCTTTAAAAATAATCGGAAAGGGAAGTTCCGGCGCGATCACACGCAGCGCATTCACCACTCGTTCCAGTCCTTTTGGCCCAATCAGGGTAAGCGGCTCTTTTCGGTCCGCATTTCCCATCGTAAGCAGCAGACCCGGAAGCCCGCTGATATGATCTCCATGATAATGAGTGAAACAGATCGTATCGATCGGCTTGAAGCTCCACCCCTTTTCTTTTACCGCAATCTGCGTACCCTCTCCGCAGTCGATCAGCAGCGAACTTCCATTAAAGCGTGTCATCAAAGAAGTCAGCCACCGATATGGAAGCGGCATCATTCCTCCGCTTCCAAGCAAACAAACATCCAGCATTTTTACTCCTCATTTCCAAAGCCATGTCAAGAAAACCGGCAATCCAGTTTTTCTTCTACGGCTCATATTCAAAAATTTCAACCGGAAGCTTAAACTGCCTCCGTATCCTGTCATAACAGGCTTCACAAAGTGAAAAGCGGTGCACTTCCCCGTCTTTTTCGGAGAAATACCCCCACGTCTTCTGTATTTTCAAAAACTCTTCCTGTATCCCTTCTATGGAAACAGCCTGCTCTTTTCCGCAGGCATTACAGCGTATCATGTGTTTTTCTGACATTTCCGACTCCTCCTGGTTTTTTCAGTGATATAGCTACCAGGACGATTATACTGAATTTCATGCCGGCTGCCTACCGGGAGTTTCTGCGTCTGTTTCCTGTATTTAGAAATGAAGCAAATCACCTCTGGCTTCAATTATACAGTATACAGCACAGTCAGCATTTTATTTTTACTCTTTCCACATGATCACTGCATCCTCTTTCGGCAGGTCATAAAAATTTTTCCGAATTCCGGCAGATACGAATCCAAGACTTTCATACAGATGCAGCGCCGACGTGTTGCTTACACGCACTTCCAGTGTAAAGCGGCTGATGCCGCGTTCTTTTCCGCCTTCCATCAGTGCTTCCAGCATGGCTCTTCCAACTCCCTGAGCGCGATATTCCTCACGAACTGCCACATTCGTAATGTCTGCCTCGTCAAAGGACTGCAAAAATCCGCAGTACGCGATCATGCTGTCACCGTCACGCACACAAAGATACAGCGTATCCCGGGATAAAACAGAAGTCCGAAAACCATTTTCACTCCACGGCATCGAAAATATCCCGGCTTCAATTGCAGCTGCCTCAGCCGCGTCCTCCGGGTTCATTTGTTCTATTTTGTATTTGCAGCAGGAACTTTCCATTTCTATTTTCTCCCTGATTTGACTGTAACTGCCGGCACTGATGTCTCATGTAAAGCAGGCATTCGTATTTGTGTCCTGTTCATTTTGCAGAATATCCTGCATCACCCGGAATCTGTTTCCGGGCACGCTCGCGCTCTGCCTGAGAAAGACGCAGATAATCCGGCCTGTGCTCTGCTGCAGTCTCAAATTTTCCTTCTGCCGCACAGCGCATTCCAAGAGCAGCCACACTGGCCGCGCGCTGTCTGTTTGAATGAGCCGGTGCATACTGATGTGCCACCGTCAGAAGCTGTTCCAGCAGACTTTGATAAACCGGTACGCCATCCCCAAGAAAGATGACTGGCTCGTTTCGCCCGTTCAGCTTCTTTGCCAGCTCTTCCACCGCCATCGGCGTCTGCTCCATTTCTACGCAGAATCTGTCATCTTCAAATCGATACAGCCCGGTATAAACCTGATTTCTTCTCGCGTCCATGATCGGACAGATCAGCTTTTCCACGCCGTAAAGGTTGAACGCCAGCGCGTCCACCGTCGGAATATGGATCAGCGGCTTTTTCAGGGCAAGTCCAAGTCCTTTTGCTGTTGCCGAACCGATACGCAGCCCGGTAAATGATCCCGGTCCACCCGAAATTGCGATCGCATCGATCGTATTTAAATCAAGCTCTGTCATTTTAGCCACTTCATCCAGCATCGGAAGCAGCGTCTGAGAATGTGTTTTTTTATAATTTACTGTATATTCCGCCTGAAGTGTATCATCCTGCACCACTGCTACAGATGCCACCAGTCCGGAACTGTCAAGTGCCAGTATTTTCATAATGTTACTCCATTTTCTTTTCTGATCCAGGCGGATCTTTCAGATCCGCTTTGCTGTCTTCTGCTGCTGATTGCTCTCCGCAACCCCGCAGAGGACTTTTCTGATTCGGTTAACTTCTCCTGGAAAATGTGATCTTCCGGTAATCAAATCCCTTCTCCAGATCTTTTTCGATCGTAATCCAGACCGTCTGCTCCGGCATCAGCTCCTCAATCAGATTTGCCCATTCCACCAGGCAGATTCCCTCTCCGAAAAAGTAATCCTCATAACCGATCTCATCCATCTCCGCAATGTCCCCAATGCGATAGACATCGAAATGATAAAACGGCATCCGTCCTTCCTCATAGACCTGTACAATCGTAAAGGTAGGACTGCTCACCGGCTCCGTAATGCCGAGTCCTTCCGCAATCCCCTGGGTCAGAACCGTTTTTCCGACGCCAAGATCGCCGATCAGCGCATAAATCTGGCCAGGGCGCGCATTTCCCGCAAGCTCCATGCCGAGCGCACGCGTTTCCTGCTCTGAATTTGTCTCTATAATTTTGTCAGTCATGTAATTTCCTTTCTGCCACTGTAAAACAGCCCTTCTTTTAGCAGGATTTCTTTTTCCCGCCCGCAGACGGTGCACAGGCATCCAGAATTTTCCTTACCTCTGTGGCCTGGCTTCCGAGCTGCTTTTTCGGCCAGATGCACGCATTTTTTGCTCCCGTATAGACAAAAATACTTCTTTTATCCTCCCGGATACGGCGCACACCGTCCCAGCCAATCTCATTTGTCTGTCCATCCTGACTGACTGTAATCCCGTTTTTCGACAGCTCATATTCGATTGGTTTCTGAAATACCGGATTCGAACTCACCTGCTTTGCCGAACTGATAAACAGCGTCCACGGCTGATACACCAGAAACAGAACGCCAAACAACGGATACAGGAAGGAATTTTCACGTCCCGTTCCCGCGCACCAGAAAAAATATGCCAGCAGTGCGATTCCCGCCGCAATACTGAAAATTCCGGTAAAGCCATGGTAGGAATGGTACATCAGAAAATTATACATATCCTGATTCGTCATCCTGATCTCAAATTTTGCCTTCATTTTTTCCTCCATCTGCTTTTTGCTTCCGCCTCCTCATGCAGAAATTCGAATGGTTCTTTATCATGCAGAAAATGCATCAGCATATAGGAGCAGACGATCGCCACACGTTCTTCCTTTAAGATTCGGCGTACCTCGTCCCGGTCTGCGATCACTACTTCCAGATCTTCGGTGTCCTCCAGGCCATCGAGGCTGACCATGCCATCGGATACACCATAAACCGTCGCACAGCATTCGTCTGTCATTCCAATGGTCGTATAATACGGTTTTGCATAGAAGTTGTCAACCGGAATCGGCTGCAGATCCAAACCGGTTTCCTCCTTCATCTCCCGTACGGCCGCATCATGGTAATCCTCTCCAGGCTCTACCAGCCCCGCCGGAAACTCGTAAAGGTATCCGTCGATCGGATAGCGATACTGGCGCACCAGGACTACTTTATCCCTTTTTTCTCCATAAAGGCTGTAAATAATCACACCGTCCGGCTTTTGCTGCTTTCTGACCAGTTCCAGATCCTCCGTGTGCTTCGCACGGGAAGCCACATAATAACAGCCCGGATGACCTTTCCGATCCTGCGTTTCCAGCTCGTACAGATTCAAATGCGGATTTTCGGTCAGCTGTACTGCCTTTTTTATTCTTCCCATAAAAAGAAACCTTCCTTTCTTTTTCTACTCATTGTCTTATTGTACCATGTTCTGGCATTCTGTCAAACAGAGATTCCGACACGCAAAAAAAAGCTTGCAAAGAACTGCAAAAGCGATTATACTGTATGCGTATTTGAGATTTGTTCTTCGGGGCGGGGTGTAATTCCCCACCGGCGGTATAGTCCGCGACCCGCTTAGGCGGCTGATCCGGTGACACGATTCGTGAATTCCGGAACCGACAGTATAGTCTGGATGGTAGAAGAAGGCAGAAAATTTCAGCTTGTCGATTTCATCGCCCGAAGAAGATATGTACCGTACATATTCTTCTTCGGGCGTTTTTGCTTTGTGCTCCACGAACAGCTGCGGAGCCTGGTATACTGGTGAAAAATACAGGCGCAGGAGTTCTCTGCGGCGATCTGAAGAGCTTTTCTTGAAAAGGCAATTGCCAATATTTTTTCAGAAAAGGGGAATGAACTTATGGGAAACAATCTTTTACAGTCAATCGGGGACAACATGCAGTTTGTGCTGGTATGTGCGGTGGTCATCGCTGCCATCCTCGCCGTATCAGAGCTTATGGAGCGAACAATTTTGAAAGACAATATCGGACATCCGGGCAAAACGCACACGATCACGATCTGTGGCATGCTTGGCGCACTCGCCGGCATTTTGTATCTGTTTGACTTTTCAGTTGCTTTTCTCGCTCCTGGCTTTTACAAGCTTGACTTCAGCGAAATCCCCGTCATGATCGGTGCATTTTATTTAGGACCGGTCGGCGGTGTTGTCATCGAACTTGTCAAAGTACTCTTAAAGCTGGTCATCAAAGGTACCTCCACTGCTTTTGTCGGCGATCTTGCCAACTTTGTTGTGGGATGTGCATTCGTGGTTCCGGCCGCGGTTGTTTATCATCTGAAAAAGACGAAAAAGACCGCAAAGCTTGCACTGCTTACCGGCACCGTATTTATGGCGGTATTCGGAAGCATCTTCAATGCCGTTTATCTGATCCCGGCTTTCTCTTCACTCTACGGTATGCCGCTTGACACAATCGTCGGAATGGGAACCGCCATCAATCCTGCCATTACAAGTGTCGCAACGCTCGCACTTTTTGCCGTTGCTCCGCTGAATCTCTTAAAAGGTGTGCTGATCTCCGTCCCGACCATGCTTTTGTATAAACGTATCAGCAAGGTGCTTGCGCAGGCAGGTGCCGGAACTGTACGCCGGACGGCAAGTGAGACTGAGTAAAAATAAAAATCGGACAGTAAGCTTCTGCTTTTGCAAAAAGGCTTCGGGAAGAAATACATTTCCCGGAGCCTTTTCATGTTTAAGCGTTTCCGCTTAAAACTGTCAGATCACATAATCGTTCACGCGGGCAGCCTGCCATTCGAGGAGATCCGCCAGTGTGATGTTGTCAACGACGCCGCTGATCGCATCGTTTAATTTTTTCCAGATCATCCTGGTCACACAGTCTTCATCACGGTCACATGGAGCCGCTGTATTTTCCACGCACTCTACCGGTGCCAGACTGCCTTCTGTCAGCCGCAGGATCATGCCGACGGTGTATTCTTCCGGGCGGCGTGTCAGGACATAACCGCCCTGCGGACCGCGGATGCTCCGCACAAATCCTGCTTTATTTAATACGGATATGATCTGTTCCAGATATTTTTCAGAAATTTGCTGACGCTTCGCGACGTCCTTCAGTCTGATCGGATCTCCGCAGCAGTTTGTCGCGAGATCCAGCATCAGGCGCAATGCATAGCGTCCTTTTGTTGATATTCTCATGATAGTACCTCCGTGCTTTGTATTTATTATAAAACATCTTTCCTATTATTTCAATATGGATTGTATGTTGTTACAGAAATCTTTCTCAGCGCCTGTTTGAAAAATTATTCCCGCAGCTTTTTCTTTTTTCAGCAGGACTGTTCGCACACAAAAAACAGGCTGCAGGTTCCTCGTTTCGAAGGAATTGCAGCCTGTTACCATCTGCCGTATTTTATTTTTCAGGATACCTGGAGCAGCTTCCTACTCTGCCACTGCCTTAAATGCCTCGTCCAGATCCTCAATAATATCTGCCACATTCTCGGTACCGATCGACAGGCGAATCGTGTTCGGCTTGATGCCCTGATCGGCCAGCTCCTCATCAGTGCACTGGCTGTGAGTCGTGGTCGCCGGATGGATGACCAGAGACTTCACGTCTGCTACGTTTGCAAGCAAAGAGAACAGTTCCAGATTGTCGATAAATTTTTTCGCCGTCTCAGCGTCGCCCTTAATCTCAAAGGTGAAGATGGAACCGCCGCCGTTCGGGAAATATTTCTTATACAGCTCCTGCTGTACCGGATCGTCGGAAACAGACGGATGATGTACTTTTTCTACCTGCGGATGGTTGTTCAGGTACTCTACTACCTTGAGTGCATTTTCTACGTGGCGCTCAACGCGAAGAGATAATGTCTCAAGTCCCTGCAGAAACAGGAAGGAATGGAACGGAGAAATCGTTGCTCCCGTGTCACGCAGCAGGATCGCACGGATCTTTGTGACAAATGCCGCTGCTCCAACTGCCTTTGTAAAGCTGATGCCGTGGTAGCTCGGGTTCGGCTCAGTCAGTGACGGGAATTTTCCGGATGCCTCCCAGTCAAATTTACCTCCGTCTACGATCACGCCGCCGATTGTCGTGCCGTGGCCGCCAATAAACTTCGTTGCAGAATGTACCACAATGTCTGCGCCGTACTCGATCGGTCTTACAAGATACGGTGTCGCAAAGGTATTATCGATCACAAGCGGAATCTTGTGCTCATGTGCAATTTTGGCGATTGCCTCAATATCAACTACATCTGAATTCGGGTTGCCAAGCGTCTCAATAAAGATTGCCTTCGTATTGTCCTGAATGGCTGCCTTTACCTCGTCAAGATTGAATACATCTACAAATGTTGTCTTTACGCCGAACTGTGGGAAGGTATGTGCCAGGAAGTTGTAAGTACCGCCGTAAATATTCTTTGCGGATACGATGTGGTCACCTGCCTGCGCCAGATTTTCAAATGTATAAGTAATCGCTGCTGCTCCGGATGCAACGGCAAGTGCTGCAACGCCACCCTCAAGTGCTGCGATTCTCTGCTCAAATACATCCTCCGTCGGATTGGTCAGTCTTCCGTAGATATTTCCTGCATCACGCAGTCCAAATCTGTCTGCTGCATGCTCGCAGTTGTCAAACACGTAAGAGGAAGTCTGGTAGATCGGAACGGCTCTTGCGCCGGTCACCGGATCCGGATGCTCCTGTCCTACGTGAAGCTGTAAGGTTTCAAATTTAAAATTTCTCTCTGCGCGTGTTTTCTTGCTCATATCGTAATCTCCCCTCCGAGGTTATTTATATTTCCTATCGGTTTACAGGTGTTATTATAGCCTGCACATCGTTTTCTGTCCAATATCCAAAACTTCTCCCTTGCTATCAGTTTTTTCTATAGCGGGAGATGTCTGCAAAACGCTTATTTATAGTAAACCGGACATGTTCATCCGACATGACCGGTTTCTTTCTATTTAGTCAGCACGTAATCCTCATACTTCCGCAGTTCCTCCAGATACCGCTCTGCCAGCGGGCTCAGCATCATGCCGCTCCGCTTAATATAGCCAATCTCCATCCGTTCCTGCTGTGCAAGCGGCACGGCGCAGTAATCGCTTCCGTTTAATTCCTCGCAGATAATACCGGAACATAAAGTATATCCATTCAACCCCACCATTAAATTCAGCATTGTCGCGCGGTCATTGGCACGGATCACCCGCTTGTAATCGTAAGTGCTGAGCACTTCTTCTGCCAGAAAAAACGACGGATTATCACCCTGATCAAAGGCCAGACACGGAAATTCCGAAAGCTCCTCCATGCTGATCTGCTCTTTTTCCGCAAGCGGATGGCCTTTCCACAGATATGCGTACGTCCCGCACGGAAAAAGCCGATGAAATTCCAGATTATTCTCTTTTAATATCTTACTGATGGCCTGCCCATTAAATTCATTTTCATAGAGAACTCCGATTTCGCTGCGGAAATTGCGCACATTTGAGATAACTTCTCCAGTCTTTGTCTCATATACAGCAAATTCGTACTCATCCATGCCATACTGCTTGACCAGCTCTACAAACGCTTTTACCGCAAACGAATAGTGCTGCATCGACACACTAAATTTTTTCTTTACCCGCGTTCTCCGGATAAAGCGATCCTCCAACAGTTCGTACTGGTTGAGCAGCTGCCTCGCGTAACCAAGAAACTCTTCCCCTTCCGGTGTTGGAAGCACGCCCTTGTTCGTCCGCTTGAAAATCTCGATCCCGGCTTCCTCCTCCAGTTCTTTTACCGCACCGGAAAGGCTCGGCTGGGACACGAACAGCGTCTTTGCCGCCTCGTTCATGGAACCGCAGTCAGCGATAGCGGTTACGTATTTTAATTGTTGTAATGTCATTCGTGTTCTCCCTTTCTGCTTTTTCTGGGCAAATCAATCTTTTCACCGAATCCGGCAAATCCCCTGCTCCAATTACACGTAACTGTTCAGAGCCAACCTCCAAAATGCTACGCATTTCGTCGGTGTGGCGTATCCGCCAAATAAAATTTCAAAAACAGGCTTAAAAATGCAAGCATTTTCCGCCTTTTTTATGAAATTTTGCTTGGCTCTGAACAGTTACAATTACACTATGAATACTCGTTTTGACATGAGTCAGATCCCCGGTTCGGTCAATTTTTCTTATTCTATTCTATCTTTTTTCATTTTGCAACGCGTAACCTGCTGTTTCCCGTTATTTTCCTCATCAGACCTGCCTGATTCTGATCAGAGCGGAGATTCACAATAAAAGCGCAGGCTTGCCTGATCCGCCGAAAAAGGGATGCCTGCGCAAGTCAGACACCCCTTTTTAAGAACGGCTTATTTTTTGTTTTTATTTGCCCTGGAACAGCGGCGTGGAATAGTAACGGTCTCCGCTGTCCGGAAGCAGTGCCACGATCGTTTTTCCTTTATTTTCCGGGCGTTTTGCAAGCTGGATTGCTGCCAGAAGTGCTGCTCCTGATGAAATACCGGTCAGGATTCCCTCTTTCTTTGTGAGAAGTTTGGAAGTCTCAAACGCATCTTCATTTTCAATCCTGATGATTTCATCGTAGATACCGGTGTTGAGCGTATCCGGAACAAAGCCTGCTCCGATTCCCTGAATCTTGTGCGGGCCTGCCTTGCCCTCGGAAAGTACCGGCGAAGTTGACGGCTCTACTGCCACAACCTTCACTTCCGGCTTCTGAGATTTCAGGTACTCTCCGGTACCACTCAAGGTTCCGCCGGTACCGACTCCTGCTACGAAAATATCAACTGCTCCATCCGTATCCTTCCAGATCTCCGGTCCGGTCGTTGCCTTGTGAGCCTTCGGGTTTGCCGGATTCACAAACTGTCCTGGAATGAAGCTGTTCGGAATCTCTTTTGCCAGCTCATCTGCACGTGCGATTGCTCCCTTCATTCCCTTCGCGCCATCGGTCAGAACTACCTCTGCGCCGTAGGCTTTCAGAATATTCCGGCGCTCTACACTCATCGTCTCCGGCATGGTCAGAATGATACGGTATCCCTTGGACGCTGCGATCGATGCAAGACCGATTCCGGTATTTCCGGAGGTCGGCTCAATAATCGTGGAACCTTCTTTGAGGAGACCCTTTTCTTCCGCATCCTCGATCATGCTCTTTGCGATACGGTCCTTTACGCTTCCGGCCGGATTGAAATATTCCAGTTTTACGAGTACTCTCGCTTCCAGATTTTCTGCCTTTTCAATATTTTTTACCTCGACCAGCGGGGTGTTTCCGATCAGCTCCAGTGCGCTTCCATAAATCTTTGCCATGATATTGTCCTCCTCATTTTTCTATGTTCTGTTTTGCCGGATCCATCTCCCTGCGTGGCTGCAAATCCGTGCTTTACTTAAGTGGGAAGATTTACAATGCCCCGGCTGTGAAACGATTTCTTCTGTTCGTTTTTACTTTCCTACATTTCCTAGTTGTTTACTAGATTAACTGGATTATAAACCAGATTTTTCATTTTGTAAAGAGGTTTCTGAAAAATTTTCCATTCAGAGCCAGGTAAAATTTCATAAAACGCCTGCGTTTTGGAGGTTGACCCTGAACGGAACCAGTCAAAACAGGGCCATAAAAGAGGGATTCTTATAGCAGCCTCTTTTACAGCCCTTTTTTTCAACTCACAGTCAATATTTTCACGAGATCCCTCTCTACATCTGATGCCGCACGACAAGATACTCGTCCCCGCAGCGGTAATACGGACAGCTGTAATGGGTATCGGACATCAGGCGCACGTACTCATCCTCGTCCATGTCGCGGTCACAGACGTATGCTTCGTAATCTTCATCGTAGGTAAAATAGGTACAGGTTTCGCAGTTGCTCGGTTTCTTTTCCTGATTCGATTTCATTTTTCCTCCTATCGTGCCGCTTATAAACAAACTTTTACAGATGCAGTGCCATTTTCCGGGCGTTTCATTTCTGTCTCTTTATTATTCCTCAAAATCGTGGTTCTGTCAATCACCCTGTCTCTTCTCAAAGATCAAAGGATGCCTTCTTCTTCCAATCTTTTCAGGACACTTTCTCACTCCTGCTCCTGTTTTTTTCTTTGTCGTATTCGCTGATCGCTTCCTTTATCATCTGTGCATCCGTCTCACAGGCGAGTGATTTTCCGCCAATCTGCTGAAATTTTTCACTGCCTCTTCCCAAAAGGAGCACCAGTGTCCTCTGCCTGCTGTTTGCTGCCATGGAAATTGCTTTGCGCACTGCTTCATTCCGGTCCTCGATGCAGGTGCAGCTGCATCCTGTCATCTCCACATAGCCGCGGATCTGATCTGCGATCGCAGCCTGGCTCTCCATCCCCGGATCATCCGTCGTGACAATCACCTGATCGGAAAACATACCGGCGATCACACCAAGCTCCCGCCTGCGGTTGAACGCCTTGCCTCCCGGACAGCCAAACACGGAAATAATCCTGCGATATGAAGCATACTCCTGAAATGCAGCGTCGAACAGCTTTTCAAAACTTAAGCGGTTGTGCGCAAAATCAACAATTCCGCAGATTTTTCCGTCTTCGCTGACAAAATTTTCCATCCGCCCTGGCACCTTTGTCTGACACAATGCCCGTTTCATGCACTCCACCGGAATCCCGTACACGTATCCTGCCGTGATCGCCGCCACCGCATTTTCGATATTGAAGCTCCCCTTCATCCCAAGCGTAAAATATTCCGAAAAACGGTCACAGGTGACCCGGAACGAAATCTCACCAAAGTTCGCCCTGATCTCGCTGCAGCGCACATCTGCTGTCTTCTTTTTTCCAAACGTCACGATATGATCTGCCTTATGTGCCGCTTTCAGAATCCGGTCCGCATGGTCGCAGTCGAGATTGACGCAGGCCGTTTCCGTCTGGCGGAAAATGGAAAGCTTGGCGCTGAAATAATCTTCAAAATCCACATGCTCCTTCGGGCTGATATGATCCTCGGAAATATTCAGGAAAATCCCCACCTGGAAGCGCAGCTCCCGCACGCGCTTGTATTTCAGCGCCTGGCTGGAAACCTCCATCGTCATGTAACGCACACCGGAATGCTCTGCATTTGCAAGCAGCTCATGAAGCCTCGGTGCTTCCGGCGTCGTCATCACCGCATCGCATCGTGCCATTCCGTCATAATTTTCCACCGTCGAGATCAGTCCGGTCTCCGGTCCTTTTCTTATCTTCTCCCACTCATCCAGCATGGCCTTTAAATACCATGCGGTCGTCGTCTTCCCTTTTGTGCCGGTAATCCCGGTCAGAGCCGGATGACCCACTTTATAATCCCAGAACCACGCCGATGCCGCCGCCATCGCCTTTCGGATATCCTTTACGATCAGCCCCGGCACCGGTACTTCCATCTTTGTCTCGCTGATATAGGCCACAGCGCCTTTTTTTACCGCGTCCAGCAAATACTGCGGCCTGAACGCCGCTCCCTTGCAGATGAACAGCGTCTTTTCTGTCACTTCCCTGGAATCGCAGGTCAGCCGCATCAGCAAAAGCCTGTTCTCCGCTTCTCCGCTCACTTCCTTCAGCAGGTCTCTCTGCAGAAGCACCCTTTTTATATCCCCCAGTGTTTTCATCTGTTTTTCTCCTTCTCTTCTTCCCTGTCACTCCAAAGCGGATATCCGCTGCTCCCCGCAACTTCGGCCGGGAGTGCCTGACCCGGTTAAACATTAGACGTTCCAAATGACGTTTTCGTCCCTTTTTGCCGCAATTATTCTTATTATACCGTGCATTCTCCGCTTATTCTTTAAGCTGAAGTGAAACACTTCTTAAAAAAGACTTAAGGCCGTAAATGCAAAGAGCGATAAATCTGTTCGACGCGCTCCCTCAGAAGCTCTTTTTTTCTGGCTGCTTCCTCCGAATTTTCTTCTGCATCTGCCTGATGACGGTTTGTTCCTGCTGATTTTATCTTCTGTACCCCTTTTTGCTCCATGCTGTTTTCCTCTGTCTCTCTTTCACAAAACGTTTTCTCTTCTCCTGATCTCTTCATGGCAACTCTCGACTCACACTCCCCTTAAGACCACAAAAATCCTCTCTGCCTGATCCGCAGAACTGCTCTGCGTCTCTTACAGAAAGGATTTTAGCCTGTGTTTGTATCAGAATACGCTCATTTTTGTATCAAAATTGTATCACAATGAAAAAACTCTGATTGTATTATACCATCTTCTTCTCTTTTACGTTTTCTCCTCCTCCGCATCCGTCGCCTGCCCCACTCCGTACGGATCGTCAAACCAGCCTTCAAATGCAGCTGCCGTAAAATTCAGCCCGAAGCAGTCTGAAACAAACTGCCTCCAGGCATTGGTCCCAAGTGAAACATCCATGCCATAACCGCTCCAGTCACTGGCAACCATTGCGATTTCGGCGTAGCCGTCAAAGGTGTCGTAATTCAGGACAAATTCCCGGTGACTTCTCGGATCCTTGTATGTTTCCTCCACTTCTCCGTTTTCCTCCTGCTTTTCCCCGCAGGAAACGGCGCTTGCAGCTCTGGCCAGATTCTGCCATTGATTCGCCGGAAAATAGGAATTCATATCGAAATTTCCGGCATAATAAGCGTCCATCAGATCATTATAGGAATCATATGCTTTGGGACCGATACGCTGCGCCATCTCATCCCAGTAAGGCCGTCCGAACACCGCCACATAATACAGCAGATCCCGGTCTGCATCCATGAGCAGAAACAGCATGTCGCTTCCATCCTCGCCGCCCACCCCAATACAGCAGACGCGCAGCACGGACTGACCAATAATAATCCGGATCATCGCTCCCTCCACCGTGAGCGCTTCTTCCGGGCTTATTTCCACGTCCTGCGTACCAGAAGAAGCATAGGATTTCGTTTCCGCCGACTCCTGAATCTGTTTGATCATTGTCTCCGTCTCACCCGGCAGGATGCCATAATCCACCCATTCACCCAACAGCCGCTCCGCTTTCTTCAGGAGCGTCTCCTCGCTTCCGTCCATAAAAAGAGTATCACTGTAATTCCAGTCCTGTAAAACGGTCTCATCCTTCAAAAGCTTCATTCTCCCGGCAATATCGAGCGAATTCACATCCAGAAACTGAATCGCCTCACGCGTAGACAGAATCGGATGGTTAAACTGTTCCGAATCATGCAGCTGTGTATAAAGATCCGGCAAAAACCAGGCCGCAAGCACCGCCGCAACCAGCAAAAGCACACCGATCTCATATTCCAGGATCGTTTTCCACCGTTTCTGCCTTCTCATCCGTTTTCTCCTTTATCTGCCACTTTTCCGGCCGAGCCTGGTTTGCGGCGCATCCGTCTCGCCGGCATCTCCGGCTGCCAGAACCGCACCGTCACCGCAAAGCCCTCTCCCGGGCTTCCGTAAAACCGCCAGGCGGCCTGGTGCAGCTCCACGATTTTTTTGCACAGCGCAAGTCCGAGTCCGGCTCCGCCCTCTTTTCTGGAACGCGATTTATCCACCATATAAAAAGCTTCCGTAATCCGTGCCAGCTCCTCCGGCTCAATTCCTCTTCCCTCGTCCTGCACGGTGATCTGGTAGCCATCCTGCAGGCGGTCGCCAAGCAGCCAGATCCTGCCGCCCGGCTCCGATGCCTTGCGTGCATTGTCGATCAGGTTTAAAAACAGGGAAAGCAGCAGATCCCGGTCTCCAAAAATGCTTCCGCTCTGTGCATCCACAATAAGAGTCATCTGTTTTTCGGTCAGGGAGACTGCCGAAACGCGTTTCAGTTCTTCGACAAGCTCCGGTATCGGAATCTCCTTTCGCTCCAGCTTCTGCGCCTCTGCCATCGTCATCTCCAGCAGCTTGTAGGAGAGCGTCTGCAGCCGTTTTCCCTGCCGAAATATGTAATCCGCACACATGTCGGTCTCTTCTTTGCTCAAATCCATCTGCCGGATCGTGTCTGCATAGCCGATGATCGAGGTCAGCGGCGTCTTCAGTTCGTGTGCAAACGCAGCCGTAAATTCCTCCTGGCGCTGTACCTCCTGCTCCAGTTTTTTCATCTGAAGACTCATTTCACCCGCCATCCAGTTGAAATCCTCCGCTAGGCGTCCCACCTCATCATTGCTTCGAATATGAAGGCGCACGTCGTATTTTCCGCCTGCGAACTGGCGCGCCGCCTTTGAAAGCTTCTGCATGCCACGCATCACAAAAAACAGGACAACCAGGATAATCCCGCCGACCAGTACTGTCAGGGCAAGCATCCCCATCTGATACCTGGAATACATACTGTCCCGGTTCTCATATATTTTTGTAATATTTCGCACGGTTTCAATATAGTCGTCGAATCCGCTGCGGCAGACCACCACCATGTACACATTTCCCTGCTGCGGAACGATTTCATAGCCGACATTATTCGTCTCATCCAGCTTCTCTCTCACCGAGGAACTGATCTCCAGCGCGTTGTCCTGGTACAGCACTGTCCCGGTCGCATCGTAAATCCGTACATTTCCATTTTTTTCCTCGCGTCTTTTATGAAAGCTCTCTACGGCTTTTTTCAGTGTCATCTGCTCCCACTGCTCATTTGAAAGGGAATTGCGCGTCAGCTCATAGGAATTCTGGAAGGTCTGGTTTTCCGCCATGCACCGCTCGATTTCCTGATTCAGCCCGCTCTGAAAATTGTCCTGGATAATCCAGGTGCCAAAAACAGTCAGAAACAGTACAAAGATCGGTGTCGTAATAAAAAACAGTTTCCACGAAAGGTTCATCGCATCCTCCCGTCAGCATTCCAGCCGATAGCCGACCTTGTAAATTGCTACAATGTGTTCCTCCAGGCCGAGCTTCTTTTTCAGGCGCTGCACGTGCAGATCCACCGTCCGGCCTGTGCCGCTGTACTCGCCGCCCCACACGTTTTCGTAGATCGTCTCACGGTAAAGCGCCCGGTTTTTATTGCGCAGAAAAAAGAGGAGCAGTTCGTACTCTTTTGTGGTCAGATCCACTTCCTCTCCCTCCTGCATGACGGTATGCGAATCCGTATCGATATCAATGTTCAGAAGATGCAGCTTCCGCTGCGTCTTGTGGCAGCGGCGCAGCACCGTCTCCACACGCGCAAGCAGCTCTGCGATCTCAAATGGTTTGGCGATGTAATCCTCCGCGCCGAGACGCAGCCCTTTTACCTTCTGCTGCGTCTCACCCATCGCGGTCAGAAAAATAACCGGAATGTCCACGGATTTTGCATACTCGAGTACCTCGTAGCCATTCAGCTTCGGAAGCATGATATCCAAAAGGATCAGATCAAACGTCCGCTCGCTGATGGCATCCGCCGCTGCTTCCCCGTCAAATGCAGTTTCACACTGATATCCTGCTTTCACCAGATTCATTCGGATCAGATTCGCGATCGGCTCCTCATCCTCCACGATCAGTATCTTTATCATCTCTTTTCATCTCCCGTTTTTTTCTCGTCATCAGCCCTCCGATCCGCCCGGTCTCCTTTGCAGAAAGGGATTTCCAGCCTTCTCTTTTCACCTTTTCCAGCAGGCCAAGTTCCTCTGCAATTTCATATTTCATCCGGTCATCCGGGCTGAGCTCTTCCCAGCGAAAATTTTTTTCTTTCCGTCCCAAAACAGGCCACGCTCCTTTCACCAGTACATCACTTTCAAATACGATGTACTGGAAGTATGGCCTGTTTTTGTTCATTTATACAAATCAAACAAATTTATACAGCAAAGAGGGCAGAGTCAAACTTTTTCTCTGCCCTCCTACCATATCATACTGCCGGGAAATATGCCAGCAATTTGTTATTGCTCAAAGCCATTCTCCAAATGCTGCGCATTTCACCTGTGTGGCGTATCCGCCATTTACTCCGTCGGCATCAGAATCGCTGCCGCGATGTAAAGAATGATTCCGACGTGCAAAAGTCCAAGTACGACAAACACAAGCCGTACCACTGTCGGGTCCACCCCCAGATATTCTCCGATTCCTCCGCATACGCCGCAGATTTTGCGGTCATGATAAGATCTGCATAATTTTTTCATATTGATTACTTCCTTTCTCTGTCTACACTATCTTTTACACTTTTTTTCTTCTATAGCAATTCAATAAAATAATGCAGGCAAGACGATTTGGCAGAGTGCGAAAGACAAGGATGAAATCTGCAGGCGTGCTGACGCACGGCAAAGATTTCTGACGCAGTATTTCACGCTCTGACAGATCGGATGGGATGCATTATTTTGCAGAATTGCTATAGAACTCCGATTTAATCGTCAAAGCGGATATGCGCAATCCGCTTCGCTACTTGCTCATAACCCACTGCTTATTGCTTCACGCAATTGAAGCAGGGGACTTGCTTGATTCGGTTAAAACCAGAAATATTTCTATTCCTGCCCACGCGTCACTTACCCTCAAAGTCAATCGAAATGCTTCCGATCCCGCACTGCGCACCGATCTTTTTCTTTGACTTATTCGAGATCTTTTTGTCTGTTCCAAGACCGGAATATTCCGTATCGCCGATCTGTACTGATCCGATACCGCACTCGACTGCATAGTCAAAATCACTCTCTTTTCCCTGCAGATTCAGTACGATCTCACCGACCCCGCATTCCACATCCGCATCTTTTGAAAGATCCAGATTCAGTGTACAGCTTCCTGCGCCGACGTCAAGTGCCAGTTTTTCGCAGCTGATCAGACTTCCATTCTCCATCACTACCTCCCCGGCGCCAATGTCAAGATCCATATCCTTCAATTTGGCGTTCTTCGGAACATAAATCTCAATCCCGGCTCCGCTGTTTCCGCCAAAGCCAAAGCCCCAGAAACGGTGCGTATTTCCGCTGATTTTTAATGTACCACCGCCTGCTTTCGTTTCAAAATCAGACGGAACCTCTTCACCGGCTACCTTCCACGTTCCATCGTCCGAAGAAAGAATCCGGCAGCTCACCGCCCCGATCTCAAGCTTCAGTGCATCAATATCCGTGTACGTTTCCGAAATTTTTTTTGTTTTCCCGGAAAGGAAAGTGTTTCTGCCCCGCACTTTTCCAAGTGCCTCTGACAGCTGATCCCGCTCAAATCCCAGGCAAAATCCGGCAATACCAAAGGCTGCACCGACCACCGCAAAAAGCAGTGTGATTTTTAAAAGAATCCTCGTTGACCGTTTCATTCTTCTGCGCCTCCTTTTCCAAATATCTGCCGGACTTTATCACAGATCCATTCCGCTGCACGGCAAACCGCTGACCATGCCGTGCCAAACGCCCACGGAAGCACCGTGCCAAATCCCCATTTCATCAAAAGAAAACAGAGCATGCCGACTGCCAGCAGCAAAAATCCGCCGCCAATCATCACAAACGCCGTTGGCAGGGATGCCAGGTTGGCGATGCCTGCCCCGATCATGGCCGCTCCCGATGCTACCGCGCCGATTGCTGCTGCAAATGCTGCTACAGCCAAGGCGAACAGTCCGCCGAAGATTCCAAGCAATGCGCCAAAGATCGCTGCAACAAATGAAAAACCGATTCCAAGGATCACGCCCGCCGCCGGAATTCCGAACAGAATCAGCAGAATCACAAATAAAATGCCATGGCTGCTCTTTTTGCGGACGGCCGTCGTCTGCGCCGTTTTTTCGTTGTCTTTTCCGCTTCGTGCGGCACGTCCTTTGACCTCTTCCCAGGCATTTTCTGCCTGCGCACCCCACTCACCCGTCTTCGCATCGTTCCAGGCCTGCTTTGCCCGTTTTCCAAAGCCATCCTGTTTTGCCTCTTCCCAGGTCTGGCGTGCCTGCCGGCCGAAAGATTCAAATCGTTCGCGGCTCCAGGAATTGCCGTTTCCTTTTTCTGTCTCCTCTTCTGCACCATGATCTTTGGAAGTTTTTTCCGAGCCCTGTGCAGATTCTTTTTTCATCAGCACCGTATAGCGGTCCGGTGTCTTCGCCGCCTCCTCCAGCCGCCCGTCACGGTAGCCGGACTCGGTAAACTCCCCGGCATCCACATCCTGTTCAAGACCCATCCGGATGCCATCCGCTACCTGTTGCGGCGTGCCGAGACGCCCCAACACATCCGGTTCATCCCCCGCCTCTTCCAGATAATCCTGGTAATACGCAAGAGCCTCTTCCTGCTCCTCCTTCGACAGATCCGAAAGACACGCTTCCAGCTCCGCCAAAAATTCCTCTTTACTCATAACATGCGCTCCATCCTGCCCGGCTGCTTCGCCCATTCTTCTCTCCACCTCCGGACGCTTCCTTTCTTTTCTGTCTCTTTCCTATTTCTCTCCATCATCTTCGCTGTCCATTCCGCCTGCTGTCCTTCCGTAAAGCAGAATGCCCGAAATCTTTTCTGAATATCGGCTCCACTCCTCCCGGTACATGCCAAGCTGTGCCCAGCCCTGCTCGGTAATCTTATAATATCTGCGGTTCCGCCCTCCGTATTCCCGGTCGTAAACGCTCAGGCAGTCATCCTTCTGCAGCCTGCGCAGCACCGGATACAGTGTGGACTCTGACACGTTCAGCACACTGCGCACCTCCTGTGTGATACGGTAGCCGTACGTACCCTCCGGTTCCATCGATACCACAGACAGAACGATCGCATCGAGAAGCGCCGCCCCTGTGTTAAATACCATGGTTTCGTCTCCTTATAATATTGTTTTGTTTTCTATATTATATGTCGTATAATATTATAGTATTTTATATTTGTCAAGAAAAAAATACCGCGGACTGCCTTGTCGGGTAATCCACGGTAACATGGTTTTATGTTTCGTTTTGGCTTTGCCGGTATTCCTTTGGATACTGGTTTGTCTGTTCCTTGAATACGCGGCTAAAATAACAGGGATCCGGATAGCCGACCATCGCCCCGACTTCTTTGATTCCAAGTTCCTCTCTGGTGCGCAGCAGCTTTTTTGCTTCCTCCACGCGGATTCTTGTCAGATAGCGGATTGGTGATTCTTCCTGATATTTTTTGAAAATCCGTGTGAGATGATCCGGTGTAAATCCGGTCTCTTTCGCCATATCCCCAAGACTGATTTCCCGGTCAAAATTTTCTGTCAGATATTGCTTTACCAGACCGGCAATTGCTTCCTTCGATGCATTCTGACTGCTTCCTTCCGCCCGCATCTGCCTTATCACATATTCTCGCCGGACTTCTCTGTCCGCAATACCATCTTCACCTTTCAGTTCTGCCAGAACGCGAAGCAGCGTATCCTGCAGCTCTTTGATGTCAATCGGCTTTAACATGTACTCTTTCACACCAAAGCGGATTGCCTGCCTGGCAAGTTCAAAATCACTGTATCCGGTCACAATGATCATTTTTATTTCCGGATAACGCGCATGAATTTTTTCTGCCATCTCCATTCCGTCCATGACCGGCATCATAATATCTAGAAGAACGATATCCGGATACACTTTCCCGATCAGTTCCAGACCGTCTGCTCCATTGTCAGCCGTTCCCCGAAGCTTCAGCGGCAATGACAGATTTGTAATCTTTTTCATCAGACTGTTCCGCAGAAGATCCTCGTCTTCCACCACAACGTATGTATATACCCTCATAGTTCTTCTCTTTCCTGCTGTTTTTGTTCCGGCAGACGGGCACGCAGAACGACTTTTACACCTCCGCATTCCTGATTCTCGATCAGGAGCTGCGCATCATCCCCATGTAGCAGAAGCAGGCGAAGATATACGTTGGCCAGTCCCATACCGCCGATTTTCAGCATTGAAATATCTCTGTGCTCCCGGATTCTCTCCAGATTTTCGTATACTTCTCTTTGGTATTCTTCCGAAATTCCGATTCCATCGTCGAGAACCGAAAGTTCCCACATTCCGTTTTCCACTTTTCCGCGCACAATAATCTCCCATGGCGGCTTTGTCCGAAACGCATACTTCTGCGCATTTTCCACAAGCGGCTGCAGAGAAAGCTTTGAGATCGGAACCTCTTCCAGCTCCGGTGGAATCTCAAATTTCCAGTTCAGGCGTTTTCCATAGCGCACCTTGATACATTCCAGATACTTTTTCGTGTAAAAAATTTCGGTCTTTATATCTACGGTCGTCATCCCGTCGGCCGCGATATAGCGCAGATAATCGCAGAGATTTTTGCACAGCTCCGTGATCTCCTCATTCATATTTTCTTCTGCCATCACGCTGATGTTCGCCAGATTATTAAAAATAAAATGTGGCTTTAACATAGACTGCGTCGCTGTCATTTTCGCACGCTGTTCTTCCTTTTTCGCACAGAGGAGATTCTGAGTCGACGTTCCAAGATTCTCATACAGCTCCTGAAAAACATGGGAAAGCATCTCCACCTCCGCGGTTCTCGCCTGCACCGGAAGAAATTCCGTGGATACATCCTGCTGTGCAGGTGCATTCATAATCTTTTCCAGATCAATCCGCTCGATGTTCTCTTTCAGCTGGTAAATCGGCTTTGTCACGGTATTCGAAATCCGATAGCAGACAAGCACGGAAATTCCAAGTGCCAGTAAACCGATCAGCAGATAAATGCCGAGCACAAAAACAAGCGGCTGAAATGCCTGCCATCTGTCCTGCGACACGACAACCGTCCAGGCGCAGTCTCCAAAGCGAAGTGCCGAAACGATCTGACTACCCTGATGGTGCAGATTCCGGATCTCTCCCTTTTGCTCCGGCAGATTGCTTTGCAGTTTTTCGGAGACGGTCTCCGCCTCACCGTCATACGGATAAATTTGTTCGTACTGCTCGTTCAGTACCAGCACCCTGCATCCAGGATTTTCTTTTTTCAGGCTTTCTAGCCCCGCAAAAAAGGTATCGCAGTTTTGTATCACCTCCACGATTCCCTCTTCTCTATAGGACTCGTCAAAAAACATCCGATACAGGGACAGGAACTTTTTATTTTTCAGATACCGGTTGTAGTAGGCAAGATCACTGCGATATTCCGGTTTTCCGATCCATTTTTTCCCATCGCATTTCTTTATTTCTTCATACCATGGAATCTCCCGATACTCTTCCTTTTTGCACAACTCATAATTTCCCCATCCGACCGCGAGGTTCCGCACCGAGTGGACATCCACCTGAGACACCGTTCCGTACGGCCCGATAATCGAGGCAATGGCATCGTACACACGCTCCATTTTCCGGATGCTAAGCTTTTCCAGATTCGCCTGCTCCAGTTCGTTTCGGATCGTCTTTGAATACAGCACATTCATCGACACGATCGACATTTTTTCCACCGATGCATCAATTGAATTTTCCACATAAGTGCACAGGCTGCTCTGTTGACGGAGCACCTGACGCACCTGTTCATTTACGTAGTAAAAGAGCGTCATCACATAAAGTGTGAGCAAAAGCACCAGAATCACCAGAAAGTAATTTCGAAACAGAAGCGCCCGGAGTGTTTCCTGCTTTTTCGTATTTTTCTTTTTTCCATCCATGAATCTTCTCACCATTTATTGTCGGCACATCCATGCCTGAATTTGGAATTAGGTATTCGAGATCTGTGTTTCAATCTTTTTCCAGCTTCGGCAACAGTATAGCACACACCTCCATCTCTTCGCAAATCCGCTTTATTCTATTCCTTCACAGCTCCTGCCGATACGCCGCCGACAATATATTTCTGCGCCAGCACAAACAGAATCAACACTGGAAGAATCGTCAGCGTAATATCCGCACACACTAGATTCCACTGGTTTTCAAACATGCCGAAGAAATTGTAGACGGCAAGCGTCATCGGCCATTTTTCAGAGTTGTTCAGATAATAAAGCGGAATCGTAAAATCATTCCAGATTCCCATGAAATTCAGAACGAAAATTGTCACCATCACCGGCACAAGAAGCGGAAATCCAACCCGTACAAGAAGATTTTTGGCGTCACAGCCATCAATGATCGCCGCCTCGTCAATCTCTACCGGAATGTTTCCGACAAATCCATAGATAATAAACAGACTGATTGGAATATTGATTGCCGCATAGATCAGAATCATTCCGGTTCTCGTGTTGATCAGATGTGTCAGCTTCATCACCTTCATCAGTGTGACATTATTGATCGGCATCGCGATGCCGAGGATCAGAAAATAGTACAGAAAACGATTGATTCTGGAGCGGTTGCGTGCAAGCACAAATCCCGCTGCCGAGATCAGCACCACGATCAGCAGCGATCCGACTGCCGCATAGAAAAAGCTATTAAAAAACGACTGAACAAGTTTTCCGCGTTCGATTACGACCTGAAAGTTTTCAAATACCCACTCTTTTGGCAGGCGCAACGTCATCGTATTCGATTCTGCCTTGTTCTTAAAGGAATTCAGAAAGACAACGAGCAGCGGAACCAGAAAAATCAGGCTTATGATAATCGTGATCGCGTTCAGCAGAATTCCCGTAGCTACTTTTTTTCTTTTCATAACGCATTCTCCTTCGGTTCCATTGCTTTCAGTAAAAAGTAAGAAATCAACATGACAAAGATAAACAGCGTACTGGATAGCGTGGTTCCCATTGCATAGTTTCCTTTGGAAAACTCACTGTAGACTGCAGTGTTGATCACCTCTGTCGCATGACCCGGTCCTCCGTTTGTCAGTGAATAAATGATGTCAAATACACGCAGGCCATAGGTCAGATTCAGCACCGATACATTGATTATGACCGGCCGCAGAAGCGGAAGTGTGATCGACCAGGTGCGCTGCCAGAAACCGGCTCCGTCAATCTTTGCCGCCTCATAGTAGCTCTCTGAAATCCCATTGATTCCCGCAATTACAATGATCATCAAATAGCCAACACCCTTCCACGTATCGACTGCGATGACGGAATACAGCGCAAGCTTTGCATCGGACAGCCAGTTCTGCGCCAGAAATCCAAGTCCGACATCGCGCAGCGCATTATTCACAAAGCCGGTGGCCGGGTTTAAAAGGCTCTTAAAGACCAGACCAACAATCAGAAACGACATAACCTGCGGGCTGAAAATGATCATTCTCTGAACGCTCCGCAGCTTGATCAGGCTGCTGGTCAGAAGCAGTGCCAGAAGGATTCCGACAACCGTCTTTGTCACCATTGTCAGCACCGTAAATTTCATGGTGTTAAAAATGTACTGTTCAAAATGATACTTTCCTGAAAACAGTTTCATTATATTTTTTAATCCGACGAATTTCACTTCATCGCTCATGCTGTTCCAGTTGGTAAAAGAATAGAACAGACCCATGACTCCCGGCAGAAAGAAGAAAACAGTAAACACGATCACTGCTCCCATCGCCAGCCATGTCGGATATATTTTTCGTTTATTCATCACGTTTCCTCCTGCATGTGGTAAGACAGAGAGTGAGGCCATTGCACAGGCATTTTCTCGTCTCTGCAACGGCCTCCATTTCTTACTCTGCTATTGTGCTCCGTTTATTCCCATGCCGGGTCCTGAGCCAGCTCTGCCTGTTCTTCTCTGCGGATATCGATATTCTCAAATACTTCTTCCGGTGTCATGATGTCGCTGTACATCGCATCGATGTCTTTTCCAACGTCCATCCACTGCGGATCGATGTAAGAAACGCCTACCTGCATAACGATTCCCTGCGGAAGTGTCTTAAAATACTCTGCGAACTCCGGTTTTTCCTTGGACTCGATCTCCGGCCAGCAAAGGGAGGTCAGGTTGGTCGCTCCGTCCAGCATCTTCTGAAGGTTGTCATGCTCTGCCAGAAAATTAAAGAAATCTTTTGCCTCTTCGATATGCTCGCTGTTGCTGTTGATGAAATATGCATTACAGGTCGGGTTGCAGCTGATTGTCTGATTGTCCGCCCACGGTGCTACGAAAAATCCTACATTTCCTGCAGTCTCCGGATACTCGGTCTCAAGCTCGGTTGCCCAGCCGCTGTCGTTGCAGAACATTGCGATCTCGCCGTTTGCAAATGCCTCTTTTGCACCTTCCACAGACTGATTCATAAAGTTATCCCCATAATAGCCCAGATCTGCAAATTCTTTGATCTCCTGAAGTACCGTAAGGATCTCGGTTACATCTGCCACCTGCATCTCATTGTTGTTCAGTTTTGCGTACAGGTCATCATATTTCGTAATATAGTAGCTTCCAAGCTCAAACAACGGCGTTACCTGATGCCAGCCGTTCTGTGTTGCCTCATAGATCGGAATGATGCCGTCATCCAGCAGTGTTTGGCATACATTTTTAAATTCCTCGTACGTGGTCGGCACGCTCAAACCATGATCCTCGAACATCTTTTTATTATACATAAAACCGGATCTTCTCGGTCCGTTGAACTGTATTCCATATACCTTTCCGCCAACGGAAATATCATCCAGCACAACCGGATCCATTCTGGATACCCACTCCTGATCAGAAAGATCCACACAGTTCTTCTCCGGATTGATACGGCTCACCAGGCTCAGCGGATCAGCATCCACGTTCATGATATCATATGCCTCTCCGGAATCCAACTTTACTTTCAGAAGGTCTCTCCACTGCGCATCCGGAATCACCTGGAAATCAATCTTCACGCCTGTTTTTTCCTCGTATTCCTTTGCCAGATCCTGCACAATTCCAGAAGTCGGAAGTCCGGACTGATGTGAGCCAAAGGTCAGTGTCACATCCTTCTTCTCCTCAGCCAGAACAGCATCGCCTGTCATCATCGACGCCATCCCAAAACTCATTGTTCCAGCAAGTAATAATGCAATTCCCTTTTTCACGTTTTTCTCTCCTTTGCGTTTTTTATTTTCGTGTTCTGATGGGAATATTATAAGGGATTTTGCGGGTGGGCTAAATGGATTTTTCCGTTTGGAATTTGTACTTTTTTGCATGTTTACATATAATAACACCACTTTACAAGTTTTTTCACAAAAAAATATCGTACAGGGCTTTCTGATGTATAATGAGTTTGCATACAACATTACAAAGGAAAGTGACCCTGTACGACAAAGGCATTATACAACGAAAAGACACTAATTGGTAGACTTTATCAATATTTTTTGATTTATTTTGAAACTTTTCTGTTCCGACAGCAGATACCTTATTTCTGCTGATATTATCCATGCTGGCCTTAGAATCTGCACATTCTATCCGGTTTCTGTATCAGCATTTTTTATCCGGAATAACGGAAAAATCACTGAATGTATTTTATTATGCATGTTCCTATGCAAAGGTTGAATATTCCAGATTTATGAATACCACTGTCAGGATTGCTTTGAAGCTGATACCGTATTCATTGCAGACGTAGCCTGTATTTCTGTGCGTGGATGATACGATGGTATCTAAATTTGGCACAAAATCCGAAAATGTTTCAATGCTGTTTGGCCATGCCGCACACAACGGTTCCAACTATCTGAATGGACACTGCTTTGTGAGTGTCATGCTCTGCGTACCTGTCTGGAATGGGGGTAAAGTATCTTATCTTTCCCTTCCTCTTGGCTATCGTATGTGGCAGAAAAAAGAGTCTAAACTGGAACTGGCAGCCTCCATGATCCGGCAGGTTATGCCTGAATTTCACAGCAAAGATCATGTCATCATCCTTTGTGACAGCTGGTATACAAAACAGAACCTGGTATCCATCGTTGACGAATATCCGAATCTTGATCTGATTGGCAATGCAAGGATTGATTCTGTTATGTATGATCTTGCACCTGTACGTACCGATCTCAGGGGACGTCCTGAAATCCTTTCTCAGAAAGAGAAAAGTCCGTGTTGCTGCTGAACTACCTGAGGCTGTAAAAGCGGCCTTAGAAACAATAAGTACGAACGATTGCAAAGGGTGGTTCCACGCATCTGGAATTTGCGTTAATTAAGAGGATAGCTATAGTCTAATTCAACAAATATTTTTCATACGTCTTTGCTTTAACAAAGCTTCCATCTATTTTTAAACTATTGTATCATAGATGATTTTCCTCTCCAAGTTCATTTCTATAACTTTTCACTGGCACTCTTTCTTTTCATAATCTCTCGTTTTGCTCCGCATGGTAGGAACTCGGTGAAATTCCGGTCTGCTTTTTGAAGATCCGGCTGAAATAATAGGGATCGTCGTATCCGACTTGTTTTCCAATCTCTGCAACCGGACGTTCCGGGTATTTCAGCAGCAGTTTCTTGGCCTCGTTGATACGAAGGTAGATCAGATACTGAAGCGGCGTGATTCCGAGCTGCTTTTTAAAGGCGCTGCCCACATAGGAATTTGAAAAATGAAATTTTTCGGCCAGCTCCGCAATCTGAATATCTTCGGCGTAATGCTCCTGAATGTAACGCTGAATGGCACGAATTCCAGCTTCTGGTTCTGTTTCGTCCGTCCGCTTTGTCCCTGCTGCACATTTTTCTTCTGTTCCGACTCCCCTTTGTGCGTTCTGTTTCTTCTGCTCCGCCTCTTTTTCATAGGCATCCTGCTCCCTCACCTGCACCTTCACTCGCACACCGTTGATCGTCTCCATCAGAAGATCTGCCTGAACCGGCTTTAACAGATAGTCAAATACATGGTAGCGGATCGCCTGCTGCGCGTACGTAAAATTGTCAAATCCGCTCACGATTACCACTATCACCTCCGGAAACTCCTCCGCCAAAGCGCGCGCTAAAGACAGGCCATCCAGAATCGGCATCTGAATGTCTGTGACAACAAGGTCAACCTCCCGCTTCCGGATATAAGCGAGCGCATCCCTTCCATTTCCGGCCTCACACACAACCTCAATGTCTGCTCCGCACGCTTTTATCTTCTTTACCATATTTCTTCGAATGAGGATTTCATCTTCCACCACCGCACACCGCAACATTTCTTATGCCTCCTTCTTTTTTGCTCCAAGTACGATCTTGCTTCCGTTTTTCCGGCTCTCAATCTCAAAGATCCGGTTCTCTCCAAAAAACAGCACCATGCGGATATAAATATTCAAAATTCCCATGCCATTTATCTGCATCTCCGGAATCCGTTCTGTCTCGTCAAATTCCCGCATTTTATTTTTCAGCTGCTCAAGCGCCGTCTCCTCAAAGCCTGTACCGCTATCCTCCACACTGATCCACCATTTTTTCTCTGTCTCATATCCTTTCATCACAATCGTCCACGGTGGATCGCTGTTCAATCCGTATTTTGCAATGTTTTCCACCAGCGGCTGCAGAATTAGTTTTGGCACAGAGATCTCTTTCATCGTTTCCGGAATATCCACCTCCATAGAAATCAGTTCTTCATAACGAATCTTCAGACAGTTAAAATAGCGCATCGTGTGCTCCAGTTCCTCCCCGATCAAAACACCTTTTCGGTCAGATGCAGATATGTACCGCAGCATCGAGGTGACATCGCTGCACATACTCATAATTTTATCATTCATGTTTTCCTCTGCCATAATAGAAATCGTCGTCAGGTTATTATAGAGGAAATGCGGATTCATCTGGTTCTGAATTGCAAGCATCTGTGACTGTACCTGCTCTGTATTCGCTTTCAGCAGCTCATTCACTGACTTTACAATCCGTTTCTGCATCCTGTTTATCGTCCAGGTAATTCTCTGGATTTCATCCAGTCTACTTTTGATATGGATTTCCTGTGGAATTTCCAGATCGGAATCGGAGACATTCATTTTTTTCAGCACACCGTCCAGCTCCCGCAGCGGTTTAGAAAGAATCTCACTGAGAAAAAAGGACAACAAAAATACAACAAAAACAGACAGAAGAATTGCGGCTGCCAGCATCCTCTGAAGCTGTTTCATCCTTACCATAAGAATTTCCACCGGCTGCAGCAGCACAATCTTCCAGCCGTTCTCCAGATTATCAATTCTGGTAAACAGCTGTTTCGTGTTTATCTTTCCACTTTCCTTTTCTTCGTTTTTTTCAATTTGTGCAAGCAATGACACTGCAGCCTTTCTCTCCTTCTCTCCCTGATAGGGATAAACGCAAGCTCCATCCTCATTATAAATATACACAACCGATGCTCCATCCACTATTGTGTTCACATACCGAAAAAAATCTCTACAGTTCTCTGATGTTTCCACATAACCGTAAGAAAACGCCCCCATATTATTCAGACAGCGAATGACAGAAATTTTCGGCTCCTTCTCCTGATAATCTGCCAGCCACTCAAACTGATGAAGTGAAGTGACTGCATTGCTTGCGACGCCCTGATCCTTCATCTTCTGAAGCCACGCAATTTTCGATGCATCCGTAATATGATAACCGGAATACTCTCCGCTCCCAATCACATTCCAGTTTTTATCGTACACGTTGATCTGTGCAATATCCTGATTATATCCGCGCACTTCGGTCAGCTTGTCCGTGCAGAACCTGACATTCAGATACAGTTCATTCCCAGCCTCTCCATTTTCCAGAAGTCGGTCATGCTTTATGATATACCCTTTCAGTTCCGAAGAATGCAGTGTATTTTTATTGTACGCGTCCATCCCATTCAATTGCTGACTGATCACACTGTCAATCGAGAGACACGTATTTTTCTGCTGTTCTTTCAGCAGGATCTCACTGTTTCGATAATTGTACGCATAAATCACTACCTCAAGAATCAAAAAAATACTCAGAATCAGCGTGGAATAACCCCAGAACAGCCTCGCATGGATTGTATAAAACGGTGATATAACATGCTTAATTTTCCTCCTTATCTGTCTGTTTTTCGTCCTTTTCATTCCCTTTTTGCTCCTTTATGATAATTTTGTCCAAGTCATCCAGTTATTTTGTCCATTCCTTATTTATTTTGCCATGATATAATACAAATATCAAGTGGATGCGCATCACTTTCTTGTATCGTTCTTATAACTGCAATTCAAAGTATTATTTACCGTGATATGAATTGCCATACTTTTTGTACATGGGAGGTTCTTATGAAATTCAGAAAATATACATCCGTTCTTCTTTCTCTTCTTTTTGCAGCAGGAATGGCACAGACCGCACTCGCTGATGATTCCGTTACCCTGACACTCGGCTGTTCACAGAGTCAACTTCCATCCTCCGGTATTTTCGAACAGCTCTGTGAGGAATATGAGGAGCAGACCGGCGTCCATATTGACATTCAGGTAACTCCGGATGATCAGTGGACCGATGTGCTGCGCACCAAATTAAGTGTCGGCGAGGCTCCGGATATCATGTGGGCTGATGTCGACGGTCTGAGCCTTGTTGACCGCATCAACCCTGCAGAAAACTGCGTATCACTTGCAGACGCCGAGTGGGTGGACCGCATCGAGGAAAATGTACGAAATGATCTCTCAGTAGACGGAACCATTTACGGCATCTCCTTTAAAGGTCCGAAATTCTGGCTTTATTATTACAACAAAGACATTTTTGCACAGTATAATCTGACACCTCCTACAAACTACGAAGAGTTCCGTGCAATCTGCCAGACGCTTTATGACAATGATATCACACCGATCTACGAGGCAGTTCAGGAAGGCTGGCATCACGGTCTGATGTGGTATGAAGTCGCAGGCGTTTATCAGAAGGAAGTGCCGGATCTCTACGAAAAGCTGAATACGAATCAGATCAAGGTGACAGACGTCAAATCCATGCTCACTGTCCTCGAGCAGATGCAGGACTTCGCTCAGTCCGGTTTCTATGGCCCGGATTATATGTCAAACAGCATCACCAATGATTTCGGCGCAATTGCGGACGGCTCCGTTGCCATGACCTTCGAGTCAAACGGATGGGAACAGCAACTGCTCGACAGCTATCCGGAGATGGACGGCAAGATCGGCTATTTCATCCTTCCGTGGGGTGACAATGATACACTCGGCATCACACCAACGCAAAACGGTCTGTTTATCAACAAAAACAGTGATCACATCGACGAAGCAAAGGCATTCTTTGATTACCTTGCTTCTCCGGAAAAGCTGCAGGAATACCTCGACGGCGAGACATCGATCTATTCTGTATGCTGGCCGGAAATTGACAGCAAATATCCGGAAGCTTTAAAAGAGTACATGAATCAGTTCGATACCTCCGTTGTACTCCAGAGCGGCGTTAAATTCGTCGGTGGACAGTGCTTCGAGATTGAAAAACTGATGGCTTCCATGTTCCTTGATCAGCTGACACCGGAAGAGTGCCTGCAGCAGATCGCCGACATCATGGACGAGCAGGGCGAACTTCAGCAGGATCCATACTGGGTAGGCTAATTCTCAAAACTTTATCTATATTCTTTCGTGCAGGCTCATTCCTCTGATGGGCCTGCCTCCCTTAAGGAGACTTTTTTATGAAACGATCAAAAATCTATCCCGGATATTTTATTCTTCCGGCTCTTCTGCTCATCGCGCTTCTGTATCTCCTTCCCGCCCTTCTCGGCACAGCCTATTCCTTTACCGACTGGAACCGCTATTCCAATGAACTTCATTTTGTCGGATGGAAAAATTACATCAAGGTCTTTTCAGGTGGGGAAAAATATATGGGATACATCAAAAATACCATATTTTTCACGGTATTTTCTGCCGTCTTAAAACTTGGACTCGGACTTGCCCTGGCAATTCTTTTTACCAGTTCCCGCATCCGGCTTCGCAACCTGCATCGCACGATCGCTTTCGCTCCCCAGGTTTTTTCCGTCCTGATTATCGGTATCACCTTTAAAGCGATGCTTCACCCTTCTACCGGATTTATCAATACGCTGCTTCGCAGCTGCGGCCTTTCATTTCTTTCCCATGACTGGCTTGGCAGCATTGATACCGCCTTCGCCTCCATCATCGCCGTCGACGTCTGGCGCGGTGCCGGATACGCAATGGTGATTTTCATTGCCGGCATTCAGAATATCCCTCTGATTTATTATGAGTCAGCTTCCATCGATGGAGCTGGCTTCTGGGCAAAACTGCTTCATATTACGATTCCGAGCCTCATCCCGACGCTCACCGTAAATCTTGTTCTCAGCATCACCTATGGACTGCGTGTATTCGATATCGTTTACGTACTCACAAACGGAGGTCCTGGAAACGCAACCGATGTAATCAATACCGCAACATTTATGAACTTTTCAAAAGGAAATTACGCAATGGGAACCACGCTCTCCTCGATCCTGGCCTGCGCCACCGTGATCATTGCGCTCTTTATTGTTCGATTTATGGGGAAAAAGGAGGATAATCAATGAAACGACGCATTCAAACCATTCTCCAGAACCTGGTCGCATGGATTTTTTCTGCGATTATCGTCATACCGATTATTATCATCGCTCTCAACTCATTCAAAAATGTAAAAGAGTCAAACAGCATGAGCTTTCATCTTCCCTCCGTCTGGGAATTTTCGAATTATCTGGAGGTCATCAAACGCGGAAATCTTCTGATCGGCTTTCGTAACAGCTTCAGCTATGCACTGCTGAGCACGATACTTCTGCTCGTTGTGACACTGCCGTGCGCCTTTGTTCTGCAGCGCCGCGGTGCAAAACGGCTGTACCGGATTCTCTATTACGTACTCATCATCGGCATTGCACTTCCTCTCAACAACATTGCACTGATGAAAGTCATGGTCGGACTCCACCTGATGAATACAAGAGTTGGTATTTATCTGCTCTACGCAGCGATCGGACTTCCACTCTCCGTTTTCATCGCTCATGGCTTTATGTCCGGTATCCCGCGGGAGCTCGATGAAGCTGCAGTAATTGATGGCTGCAATGCCTGCAATCTCTTTCTGAATGTCATCGTGCCTCTTTTAAAACCGGTCGCTTCCACCTTGTTTATTCTGAATTTTTTAAATACCTGGAACGATTTTACAATGGCAATCTACTTTCTGAACGGCTCCGATAAAATGCCTGTCACCCTGTCCGTCTACAACTTCTTCGGACAGTTTCAGAAATCCTGGAATCTCGTCTGCGCCGACATTATGCTCACCGCATTTCCGGTGCTCATTGTTTATCTGTTCGCGCAGAAATATATTATTCAGGGGCTTACGTCAGGGGCTGTAAAAGGATAAGAAAATGGCTGTACGCTCGGCAGATTTTTCTGTCGGCGCACAGCCGTTTTGTAATATAGGCATTTGCAATCTACTTTTGTAACTCACGGTAAAATAAATATTCGCAATCCGCTTTCGTAGCCTGCATTCAGATCTTAATCTTCGTCCACTTTCCGCTGACAAACCGCAGGGAACTGAACACCAGCCGGAAGAACTGGTCGGCGATGATGCCCATCCAGATTCCGTAAATGCCAAGGTCCAGCACGTAACAGCAGACGTAGGATACGATCGTACGGATGAAGGTGACGCAGATGCAGGAGTTGACCATCGTGTAAACCACGTCGCCTGCGCCGCGCAGGCAGCCGGTGAAAATGACCTGGCAGATCTGGAACAGGACGATGACCGTGATCGTGCGGGCGATGCCGACACCGATTGTGATGATCTCCTCTTCCCGGAAGAACAGACCGTAGAGCGTCCGGCCAAATAAGAGATAAAATGCGGACATTGCGATCGCCATGACAATTCCGATCTTTTCACACAGCATGCCGCAGTGCTTCGCCTCCTGCGGCTTTCTCTCGCCAAGCTTCTGTCCGATCAGGGACACGGCCGCCGCCTGCATGCCGTCTCCAAGGGAAAAGGAAAGGCTTAAGGCATTCATGCCGACCTGATGTGCGGCAAGCGCTGCGGTACCCATATCAGCTGCCATGATCGAGGTCGACATGAAACCGATCCGCATCAGTACCTGCTCCACGAACGTACTGACCGCAAGGCGGCAGATCACGCCGACTGAATCCAGCCGTTTCCACAGTTTTTCTTTTAAAATCAACGGCAGGCTCAGGAAGGAATCCTTCCGGAACAGGGAAAGAATACTGATCGCACACGCGATCACAGTGCCAAATACCGTCGCGATCGCGGCTCCGCGGATGCCGAGTGCCGGAAAGCCGCAATGACCGCCGATCAGAAGGTAGTTGCCGACGATGTTGACGAGATTCGAGATCGTGTTCGTGTACATCGCGATCTTCGTATTTCCGGCGCCGCGCTGCGCTGCATTGATTACCATGGATATGATGTTGAACATCATGCAGCCCATGATAATCCGGAAATATTCGACTGCCATGTCGTGTGTTTCGTCTGCCGAGCCACACAGCCTCATGATCGTATCCGCCAGCCCTGCAAAAACGATGCTGAGCACAATTCCGGCGATGACGGTCAGAAACAGCGCATTCATCAACGTCTCGTTCGCCTTTTTCTGATTCCGCTCACCCTTTCTTCTCGCCACAATCGCGGCGACCGCCACATTCATCGCGATGAACACGGCAAGGCCGAGAAATTTCGGCTGCGTCGTAAGACCGACCGCCGCAACTGCCTCCGAACCGATGCCGCTCACCATCAGCGTGTCGATCATGCCTGCCAGTGAGATGAAAAAAGATTCAAAGACGGCCGGCCAGGCAATTTTCAGGACGCCGCCAAGGCCGATGGCTGTGTCCGGTATATTTTCCTTTTTTTCTTTCCTTCCTTCCATACACTTTCCCCCTAATACTAAGAGCGCCTCTTTTCTATGTATGATTATCATACCACAGAAAAAGAGGCGCTTTCCATATCCATTTTCCACCCAAAGGTGTACAATTTACTCCTGTTCAGAGACCAGATATAAAAGTTGAAGACTGGCTCTGAACGTGAAACAGCTTTACCACCAGATCAGATAATACAGCGTCAGCATAAATCCGATGCACAAAAGCAAAAGTGCAAATGAAAGGCTTCGGCCGATGACCACATTGTTTTCTTTTAATTCCTCGCGCTTTACCGCGAAATAATGAACGTAATCGCGCTGCACCGGCTGTTTTCTGTGTACTGTGTGGTTCAGCAGATTCCGGAAGAAGTTTCCGATGGTTCCGATCACTTCGGTCAGTATATTGCCCTCCGGGCGCTCATGCGGCAGCGGGCTGTCGCGATAGACGGTCTTGCGAAGCGCGACCACCGTCAGATCCACTGCGCTGTCCAGGATGCGGCAGAGTACGCCGAAGCACAGAGACAAAAGGCGGATCAGCGGCCGGTAGATGAGTTCTTCCAGATCAAGCCATGACGGCCAGAGATTCACGTAGCGCTTCGTACCGGCGCTCTGCATGGAAGCTGATTTTTTCTGCGCCTTTCCACGCTTCGCTGTTTTTGCAGAGTAGTTCGCTTTTTCCGCCGCGCTCTCCTCCTGCATCAGGAATCCCCGGATCAGCAGAATATACACCATCGCTCCGATCAGGATCGAAATTCCGCCGCCGGATAGATTTTTCAGGCTGAAGTACGAAACGCGCTCCCCTGCCTCCTCCAGACGGAAGAAGCTCTGCCCAAGCGCAGCCGTCCGGTCCATAATCTGATGCGGGAACAGTCCCCAGAGCAACAGCACCAGCGCGCTTCCGCCAAGTGCAAACGTACTCTCCGCATTCATGTAATGTTTCTGTGCATCAAATTTCTTCTGCTTTTCCCGGTCTTCATTCTGCTCCACAAAGATCGCAAGGAAAAGCTTTGTCATGTAAGCGACCGTCATGCCACCGGAGATCAGGAAGATCCACTCGATCGCGGTAAAACCGATCCCTCCTGCGTACTCCACAATACTCTCATGCAGCAGTGTCTTGCTGATGTAGCCGCCGAAAAACGGAATGCCGCCGATCGCCAGCGCACCCACCGCAAAAATTCCGGCAAGCAGCGGCTTTTTCCGGCCATAGCCGCGGATCTCATTTAAGTCGAGTGCATGTGTATTCATGAAGATCACGCCGGCCGCCATGAAGAGCACCAGTTTGATCATTGAATGGTTGACCATGTGAAGCATTGTGCCGTGCACCGCAAGCGCTGATTCCTCTCCCAAAAGTCCCATCATGCCGATTCCGACCAGAATAAATCCGATCTGCGACATCGAAGAGCATGCCAGTGTCCGCTTCAGATCGATCGAGAATACTGCCAGAAGCGCACCGCCGAACATGGTCAGCACGCCGAGCAGCAAGATGAGCAGGCCCCATTTTCCATCTCCAAAGAAGAGGTTTGCACTCAGAATGATGATCCCATAGACACCGGTCTTCGTCAGCACACCGGAGAGCAGCGCCGATGCAGGCGCCGGTGCCACCGGATGCGCTTTCGGCAGCCAGATATGAAGCGGAAATGCGCCCGCCTTGGCTCCAAAACCGAAGAGCATACAGCCGCCCGCCGCGTAAAGTACCGTCTTTTCTTTGCAGGCTGCTGCCGCAGCGGCAAGCTCACTGATTTTTCCCGTGCCAAGCACGTGATAGGTCAGGAACACCCCCATCAGAAGCACCATGCCGCCGGTCACCGCTACAGCCAGATACGTCTGCGCCGCCCGAAGCGCCTGCTCTGTCTCCTCCTGCGCCACCCAGACGTAGGAGGTAAATGACATGATCTCAAAAAAGACAAATGTCGTAAACAGATCTGCAGAGAGGAAGACTCCCATCGTCGCGCCAAGCGTCAGAAGCAGGAACAGGTAATAGCGGTTCGTATTGCTATGCCCTCTGCTGTACTCGCCTGAAAGAATCGTCGTCATCATCCACATAAAGGAGGTCACAGGCGCATAGATCAGCCGGAAGCCGTCCGCCTCAAAAGAAAGCCCCAGCCCGCACACCTGCGGAACCGCAAGCGAGGCCGCAACCTCTCCTGAGGATGCTTTCTTTGCAAGAAATACAAAGAGGAGCAATGCAGTCAGGAATTCAAATACGACTAAAATATCTGATAAATAATCACGGTACAGCGCGTTCTTCCGTCCGGCCACGAAGCACAGAAGTGCTCCGGCAAACGGAAAGAACACGAGCATTCCAAGGAAAATTCCGGAATTCATGCCATCTCCTCCTTTCTACTTTACAAATGATGCGAGCTGCGTGAACGCCCGAATTAACGGCGCGCTGTGCAGGCCAAACACAAACATTGCGATTACAAAGAGTACCAGCGGCAGGAGCATCATCCAGTTCGGGTCTTCGATTCCGTCAAGGCTGCTGTAATCAAAGTCTCTTCCCGGGAAAAATGCCCGGACAACGATCGTCAGCATATAGATTGCAGTCAGAAGTGCCGAAATCAGGAGCGCCGCCACGCCGGCAACAGCGAGCGGATGCGTGCTCGAAAGCGCCGCCTTTGCCAGATTCCATTTGCTCACAAAACCGCAAAGTCCCGGCACACCCATCAGCGCAAAGCCGGAAATCGTAAAAATCACAAATACCTTCGGCATTTTCCGGCCAAGGCCGTTCAGCTCATGGATGTAATTCCGCCCAGTCTTATAGATCACTGCACCCGCACAGAAGAACGAGCAGATCTTCATTACCGCATGAAATACCATATGGCTTAACGCCCCCACCAGTCCGAGCGGCGACATCAGTACAACACCGAACAGAATGTACGAGAGGTTGCTCATCGTAGAATACGCCAGCCTGCGCTTGAAATGTGTCTCCTTGAGCGCCCGGCTGCAGCCGTAGACGATCGTGATAATGACAAATATCAGGAGCACTGTCTGCGCCCAGGTACCGCGCAGAAACTCCGTACCGAAACTATAATATGTGATCCGCATCAGCGTGAATGCGCCCGCCTTGACGACGGCCACCGCATGGAGCAGCGCCGTAACCGGTGTCGGAGCCACACCTGCCTTCGGAAGCCAGGCTCCAAACGGCCACATCGCGGTCTTGACCGAAAATCCAAGAAAACACAGGACGTAGATGAGCAGAAGAAGATTTTCACTGCCCGCCGTCTTCGAGGGATCCAGTACACCGCCCGGCACAAAATTTGATGTCACGCCGTAATTCAGGATAAAGATCATCCCGATAAACGCAAATGCCGCTCCGCCGAGCGAGTAATACAGATACGTCCGGCTCGCCAGGATCGCCTCTCGCGACAGCGTATGCAGGATCAGCGGAAGTGTCACCAGCGTCAGCATCTCGTAAAAGCAGTACATCGTTACGATATCTTCTGAAAGCGCAATGCCGAGCGTGATGCCATAGGTGATCGTATAGAACATGAAAAAGTATTTTTCATGACCCTCATGCTTCATATACTCAAATGCATATAACGTCGCAAGCGGCCACAGTGCCGATACAATTCCCGCAAACACTGTACCAAGGCCATCCAGCTTAAAGCTGATGCTCAGGTTTCCGTTTAAGCGGAACAATACAAATGCATCCGCCGGCCGGTTCAAAAGCAGGGTGAGCACGAGCAGTGAATCTGCCAGCACCACTGTCTCGATGTAAATCATCATCTGTGTTCTGTTTTTAAATGGAAGCAGCGGGATCAGTGCTCCAAAAAGAATCGGGAGCAAAATCACAGCTGCCATCAGAAATGGTTTCATTTTTTCTCCCTCCTCACAGTAAAGTCACCGCCAGATCGCGGATATACGACGCCAGCGGATTTGGAAACAGGCCAAGCAGGATCGTAAGCACTGCAAGGAGCGCAAGCGGAAACAGCATGCCAGGCGGCGCTTCCAGCTTTTCTGATTCCTTTTTCCAGTTCTTTCCAGGCAGAAATCCGTCGATCGTCACCGGCAGCAGATAACCGGCGGTCAGCAGTGCGCTGACAAGCAGTACGGCAGGTCCCAGATAGCGGAACACACCGGCCTGCGCCGAAAGTGCACCCTGCGCCAGATACCACTTGCTCACAAATCCGCTCATCGGAGGAATACCGATCAGGCCAAGTGCTGCAAACGTATAGCACCACAAGGTGCGCGGCATTTCTTTTCCAATTCCCTGCAGTTCACATACGCGCGTCTTCCCGGTCTGATAAATCACAATACCGGCGGTCAGGAACAGTGCACATTTGATAAATGCATGAAAGACCGTGTGCAGCAGTGCTCCGGTAAATGCTTCCGGCTGAAGCAGTGCCAGGCCAAACAGCACGTACGACACCTGGCTTACGGTCGAATAAGCCAGGCGCTTTTTAAACACCGGTTCCCGAAATGCAAGCAGGGATCCCATGAAAACTGTGATCAGCGTCAGAGAAAGCCACGCCCACTGCACCCAGGTGCCGCGCAGAAAATCCGCTCCGATCATGTAATAAACAACACGGAGGACTGCGAGCACACCCGATTTTACGATGACGGCCGAGAGGGCCGCAGACGCCGGGGACGGAGCCACCGGATGCGCCGCCGGAAGCCAGGCGTGAAGCGGAAACATACCAGCCTTCGCACCAAAACCGATCAGCATTGCCATGACTGCGATCAGGAGAATCCCCTCATGCCCGGATACAAGCGATAAATTCAGCGCCCCTCCGGCCGTAAAGGTAAGTGTATCGCAGTAGTGATATAAAAAGAAGATTCCAAACAGACCAAGATAAGCGCCGCACATCGAATAAAACAGATATTTGAGCGCCGCCATGATCGCCTCGCGCGAGCCGTTGTGCATGACAAGCGGCATCGAGCACAGGGTCATCAGCTCATAAAACAGGTACATCGTCACGATATTTCCAGCGAAATCCAGCGCAACCAACACACCGTAGACCAGCAGAAAAAATCCGAAAAACCGCCGCTCTTCGCCCTCGTGCTTCATATACACAAAAGAATAAAAGCCGACCGATACCCAGACGATCGTGACAAACGTCACAAACAGCCTTCCGACTGCATCGATCCGAAAATAGACCGGAATCCCTTCCATCAGTTCGAACAGCCGCACCTCATGCTCACCGCTCCACGCTGCAAGCAGTGCAAGCACCGCTGTGAGCATCAGAACTGCTCCGACAAAGCAGTGCAGTTTTCTCCGCTCCTGCTCATCCAGATCATGCCATATGTCTTTTCCGCTGCTGCGCAGGTGACTTTTGAAGGAACTGCACAGCAGGCAGATTCCGGAAAGCGCCGGCAGCAGCACCGGCAGCAAAATCCAAGCATTCATTTTTTTATCCTCCTATGCAAACATCGAAAGTCCGCGCTCTAACAGCATCAGAATCGGCTGTGAGAACAGGCCGAGCACCAGATTCAGGGCAACAAAGCAGATAAGGGCCGCCGCTTTCACCGGCTGCTCCTTCATCGCCGCCGTTTTGCAGCCTCTCTCTTTCTTTTCTTCCGGACGCATCGGCGTGTAAATACGGATCACCGTCTTCAGAAAGTAGACGGTATTTAAGATTGTACTGATGGCCAGTGCGATCAGCGTCGGCAGCATTTTGTAGGCGTGACCGACCGCCGCCTGTGCAAATAAAATTTTGGAAATAAAGCCGCCGAGCATCGGAAAACCGACCATGGAAAGGGATCCGGCGGTAAACGCAACCCCCGCCACCTTATCCCGGTATCCGGCTCCCGTCAGGTCAAAGAAATTCGTGCTGTCCCCGGATACCTCCGTCAGAGAGGAAGCCGAGAGAAACAGAAGCGCTTTCGTCGCCGCATGGCAGATAATATGAAAGACGCTCGCCAGCACGCCAAGTTCTGTGCCAAGACCGAAGCCCATATAAATGTATCCGATCTGTGCGACCGAGGAATACGCAATCATTCTGCGGATGCTGTTTTCCCGGATCGCATCGATCGATCCGATGATCATGCCTGCAATTCCGAACACGAACAGCACATGAATCACTTTACTGTCCCTTATCACCTCAAATCCGATTACACGGTAAAAGATCTTGAGCAGCAGGAAAATGTATCCCTTTGAGACAAGGGAAGACAAAATCGCCGCTGAGGACACTGTCGAATATCCGTACGCATCCGGCAGCCAGCCGTGAAACGGAAAAAGTGCGCTCTTGACTGCAAGTCCGACGCACATCAGGCCTACCGCCACAAGAAGCGGCACCTGATACTCGCCAGTCTCATGCAGGTTCCAGACTGCCTGCTGAATGTTGCTCATCAGCAGATGCCCCGTGATGCTGTACAGAAAACAGATACCGAGCAGCAGCATACCAGAGCCTAAAAGACTCATAATCATGTAGCGCGTCGCAGCAACAATCGTCCTTCCGTTCTGGCGGATCATGATCAGGCCGCAGGCAGAAATCGTGTTGATCTCCACGAACACGTATGCCGTAAACAAGTCATTCGTATAAATCAGTGCGAGCAGTGAGGAAAGCAGCAGATTGACCATGATATAGTAGAGATTCTGCTTCGACTCCTCAATCTCCTCCTCCCGTTCCTTTATGCCGCCGAGCATGCACAGCAGCATCGTCACGCAGAAAAAGACCGCCATCACAGCTTCCAGGATTCCGACGCGGATCTCATTTCCCCACGGAGCCGAAAAATGTCCCATCCGATAGACGTACGGCTCTCCGGTGCGCACCACAAATGCGAGCACACAGACATTCATCACTCCGATCACCGTGATCACAAACGTGTTCCACCACTTTGCTTTTTTCCCATTTAATATGGAAGAAAGAGGTCCGGAAAACAAAGAAAGGATGATGCAGATAAATGGAAAATTCTGAACAAATTCCATCACAGCCCCTCCTTTTCCAGCCTGGTGGTGATCTCATCCAGATTCAGGGTGTGATATCTGCGGTACAGACGGATCGTCAGGGAGAGCATCAGGGCCGTGACCGATACGGAGACAACAATCCCCGTCAGCACAAGACCTGCCGGGATCGGGTTGATGTACGCCTCCACGCTCTGTACACCATCCACCACGATCGGTGCCTTCCGGCCGGCGATATAACCCTTCAAGGCCAGAAACAGATACATTGCCGTGTCCATGATATTCAATCCGATAATCTTTTTGATCAGATTTTTCTGCAGCAGCAGATTGGAAAAACCGATTCCGAACAGGATCATCGCCACTGCCTCTTCATAATTATTGATCAGATTCGTAAAGTTCATATCAGTAGCCTCCTTTCCGGAACATCACATAAAAAGTATACATCGTCCCGGCTACGACAATGCCGACGCAGATGTTCAAAATCAGAATCAGTCCGCTTGAGAGAATCGCCCCCGGCGTACCAAGCGGGATCACACTGTGAATTTCATTTGCTCCCGTATAGAATGAGTAGCTCTTCGCCAAAGCATAACAGGCAAGTGCGCCAAAACTCATCCACTTATACGTTTTCGCAGTAAAGAAGCGCTCCGTCTTTGCAAAGCCAAACGCGTTCAGATACAGAATCAGCCCGGCTCCGATAACCGCACCGCCGGAAAAGCCACCGCCCGGTCCCAGATGGCCGCAGAGAATCACATAGATACCGAAGATAATAATCGGCGGTACGAGAATCCGCGCCACAGTCTGGAGAATCACGTCATTTTTCGGCTCGTAGATCCGGTCATTTGCCTCGCGCTCCGCAATGCTGTCCTTTCCTTTTTTCTTATCAATGCGCAGCAGAATGAGTACCGTGCAGGTCGCGATAAACAACACATGAGACTCACCCAGCGTATCAAATGCACGGTAATCCAGGATCATGCCAGTCACGATGTTGACCGCCCCCGTCTCCTGCAGGCCGTTCTCAATGTAACGCTGCGGCACCTCATTGTTCACCGGATTTTCCGCATGACCAAATGTCGGCAGATAAGAGACTCCGGTGAGCAGAACGAGCACCAGACTGATACAGAACAATACGCTGAACAATCGGTAAATCTTCTGAAACAGCCGCATTTCCGCATTGTGCTCCACATCAAAGACACGCTCATAGATTTCCTTTTTTTCTTCGCTCCGCTGTCTGGTCACAGTGGTGTCCTCTTTAAATTCCTGCTGCGGTTTCATCTCTACCGTATCAAGGAACGGATCCTTCGTGCCGTCCAGCCACTGTCGCAGATGGTATGAGCGTGTTTTTTTATACTGTTCCTCCGGAACTTTTCGGCTCATCGCTTTCCTCTCCTTTCCCTGATTCCATTCTCAGCACTTCCTGTTCTTCCTGCTTTTTCAGCTCTTCGTCCGCTTCTCCCATCATTGCGTGAATCTTCTTTAAGGTAACGAAAAAGAGCACACTCGTGATACCGGCTCCGACCGCAGCCTCCGTAATCGCCAGGTCCGGCGATTCCAGCAGGATCCAGATCACTGAAGCGACCAGACTGTAGGACATATAGATCAAAATGGAATTGAGCAAATTTTTGGAAAGACTCACTGAAATGGCGCAGGCCACAAGAAATCCAAGCAAAATAAAAAGAAACACGCTCATGCCTTCTCCCCCTCTTCGCCGTTTTCTTTATTTTCTTCCGCCAGCGCTTTTTCCAGTTCCCGCAGCGTCATTTTCCTGTAATGTTTCTCCTTATCCTCGTTTGTCGTCACCTCCAGACGCGCAATCAGATGCGAAGAAACCGGTGATGCAAACCAGAGAAATACGATGACCAGCAGAAACTTGGCAGAAGTAAAATTCCAGCCATTCATCAGGATCAGTCCCAGCAGGGCAAAGCCAATGCCAAGCGTATCTCCCATTGCAGCCGCATGCATCCGGTTCAGAACATATTTAAATCGAAAGACGCCGATCATCTCAATCAGAAAGATTCCAAGTCCGCACAGCAGAAAAACAGCGCCTGCAAAGAAGCGTACCCATTCAAATACCGCCATCCTCTTTTTCCTCCTTCTGCTTTTTCTCCTGATAAACACCCATGTACACCTTGGTCAGCACGATCACTGCAAGAAAACTGATCATCGCATAGATAATACAGATATCCGCCAGATACCCTTCCTGCAGCATCACGGTCAGGATTGCTATGATGACCATGACCATTGTACCCATCATGTTGACTGAAACGATGCGATCCGCGATCCGCGGTCCGATGATTGCACGGACCAGGCAGAGGATCAGCATCACTGCAAGAAAAATAAGTGCCGCAACAAACACCGCCTGATACGCCTGATCCAGTCCGACGATTCCCTTTCCCATAGGTTTATGCCCCCTCTTCCTGCTTTTCCATATCTTTTAATAAATCTGCAAGTACTGACGAATCCATGCCCGCTGCAAGACTTTCGTCGAGACAGTGCACCAGGTATTCCTGGTCTTCGAGCGTCACTGTGATCGTCCCCGGCGTAAGCGTGATCGCATTGGCCAGGAACGCTTTTCCGGCCTGTGTTTTCATATCGGTGTGAAAGCTTACAAGCGCCGGTTCAACTTCCTCTTTTTCCGAGAGGATCATATGAATGACTGCAAAATTCGCCTTGATGATCTCCCGGACCAGAACGAAAATGTACCGCAGCATTTTGAAAATGCGCCGGTACAGCTGCTTCTCTTTTTTCACACTGTAATCCATGAACCGGCAGGTAAACGCAAAGATCACGCCTGCGATCACCAGTCCGAAAATACAGATTTCTGTCGTCACCGCCCCGTTAAATGTGATCCACAGAACAAAATACAGCAAATACATGTCTTTTCCTCCGTCTTATTTTAATCTGTCTTATTTTAACGCAATTTGCCAGTTTCGTCCATATGAGAAAAAATGTTTTTCTGCATATTTTCTGTTTCAGGAAGCGTCTTAACTTGTTTTTAGCGACATTTTGCATGATTTTTATTTTCTTTGACGCAAGTTTTTTTACGATATGCTTACGAGATTCCGCAAGCGGATCCTTCCTATGATATTCCAAACACACTCTTATATGAATTCGGGCACAAAAAAAGAAGCCGGAGACGCTCTCCATCGTCTTCAGCTTCCGTTCTTTTTTCACCATCTGCTTCTTCTCACGCCCCAACAAGGTAGCTGCCGCCCTGCATCAGCATGACAAAAAAGTCCACTCCACAATACAGGTGCCACAAAAACAATGTACTGCAAACCAAAAGATACAGCAGCCTTCCCCGCTCCCGTGCAGTGGCCCGGCAAAACTGTTGATACGCCGATCCGCCGCAAAGGCGGCACTTTGTCCACCAGGTAAGCAGTTCTTTTACAAGAAGCCCGGCACACACAGAAAAAATCAGGAACTGACAGAAACTATATCCCCATGACAGATTTCCATGCATCTTCCGCACACCGTCCTCAGAAAGGCAGAGATATTCCAGCAGGCCTGTAAGCCATATCAGCCAGGCGAAACGGTAACTGCGGTCTTTTTTCAGCCTTGGCAGATTTCCCAAAAATATGGCAAGCGGAAAAACAGCCGACTGAAGAAGTGCAGCCACCGGATGTCTGTTCCACGCAAGTAACCCGGGCGCAATCGCAAACACGATCGATGAACCGCTTCGTTCGCCTGTAAACAGTACCATTGTCTCATAAATCACTACACCAAGTGAGATCAGCACCGGTATGCCAAAAAGCACCTGTTTTCCAAATGTGCGGCCGCGGTCTGCAATGCAGTCTGAAAGCAGCGTCAGTGCCATCGCAGGTGCAAAGCACAGGATAAAATTCGGCTTCATCATGTTTACAAAGATCAGCGCAAGCGTAAAGAGAAGCCATTGTCTTTTTGAAAGCCCGCTCCGGTAAATTTCCAGATACCGGAAATAAAGAAGCAATACAATCGTTCCGGCAAATTTCATGCCAATATAAGTGGAATTGTGCCAGATCGTCCCCGTCTGCATGCCAAGATACGGACACGGATTCACAGCCGGAAGATACAGCGGCATCACAAACATACAGCAAAAAGCCAGCAGGTGCAGCGCCGTCTTTCCTCTTCCAGAATACAGACGGCAGAGCAGACGCCACATTAAAAATACGGTACCGGTCGTGATCAGCGCCAGAAAAAGAGCGACTGATTTCTCATTCAGTCTCAGAGTTCCGGTCAGAAACCCAAGTGTCATCTCCATGAGACTGTAGGCCGTATGTGCTTTTCCCTCCGCGATATGTGCCGGAAGATCTGACATATAATCGCCAAGCGGTCCCGGGTACTGAATGGCCTGCCGCAGATACAGGCGGTAAGAATACGCTCCCAAAAGGCCGTATAAAACGGCAAACAATCCATATTTTATATACACACGGCTTTTCTCTCTCATCTGCTTCCTCATTTTCTTTCGTACTCGATCATCATTTTTCGGCCTGTCATGCTCAGCACTCTGTTTTTCATGCTCATTTGTAACTGTTCAGAGCCAGGCAAAATTTCATAAAACAGGCGGAAAATGCTTGCATTTTTAAGCCTGTTTTTGAAATTTTATCTGGCGGATACGCCACACCGACGAAATGCGTAGCATTTTGGAGGTTGGCTCTGAACAGTTACGCTCATTTATCATTTTCAGGCCTGTCGTACTCACTTCCGCCACTTTGTGCTCAGGCCCGCTCCGGCTCCACGAGCGCGTAGTACAATGCCCGGATTGCCTTCTCGAAATCTTCATTTTTCACGCCGATCGTACAGTTAACCTCGTTTGATCCCATATCGATCATCTTAATGTTGACATCCGCCGCTCCAAGGCTGGAAAAGAACGTCGCCGCGATTCCGCTGACAGAACGCATGCCTTTTCCGACTACTGTGACTAATGCCATATCGCGGTCTACCTCGATCTTGTCCGGCTCGAGCAGCCGTTTTAAGGATTCCATGATCGCTTCTTCTTTCTGCTCATACTCCTCCTTTGGAAGGATCACGCTGACCGTATCGATCCCGGAGGGCATATGCTCAAAGGAAATATCATTCTCCTCAAATGCTTCCAGCAGCTTTTTGCAAAATCCCGGCTCAGAATTCATGCAGTTTTTCGCGATGCTGACTGCTGCAAAATTCCGCCGTCCTGCAATTCCGGTGATCGGCACTTCCTGCTCCGGGCGAAGTTCCTGACAGATGACCGTGCCGTTTTCCTCCGGCGCGTTCGTATTGCGGATATGAATCGAAATGCCCTCTCTTCTCGCCGGATAAACCGCCTCCTCATGAAGCACCGTCGCACCGCGGTACGCCAGCTCGCGCAGCTCACCGAATGTCATACTATCAATTTTTTTCGGATGATCAATGATCGTCGGATCTGCGAGCAGGAATCCGGAAACGTCCGTCCAGTTTTCGTACAGCTGTGCCCCTGCACCGCGCGCGACGACTGCCCCCGTCACATCGGAACCACCTCTGGAAAATGTGTGGATATTTCCCGCATCATCTGCACCGTAAAAGCCCGGAATCACGGCACGCGGCACTTTCTTCAGTTTTTCCTTCAGGAAAAAGTTGGTACGCTCATCCTGAAATTTTCCATCCCGGTCAAAACGGATCACTTCCGCAGCATCAATAAATTCATAGCCGAGAAAATCAGCCAGCAGGATTGCATTTAAGTACTCGCCTCTTGATGCCGCATACTCTTCGCCTGCCCCTGCAAGAAATGCCTCCTCGATCACCGCAAACTGACGGTCAAGGGTAACACCAAGATGCAGTTCCCGAATGATCTCCTCATAACGCGCACGGATCCGTTCCAGCACTTCCTTATAATTTTCCCCGTTTACGGCTCTTCCGTAGCAGCAATAGAGAAGATCCGTCACCTTCTCATCCCCGCTGCTGCGTCTTCCCGGTGCTGACGGAACCACATACCGCCTGGCCGGATCACTCTCTACGATCTCTTTTACTTTTCGAAACTGCGCGGCATCAGCCAGTGAACTTCCGCCGAATTTTGCCACTTTGATTTTTGTATTTCCCATGTCTTCTCCTATGTCTGTATGCTCACAGGCAGTTTTTTCGCCTGCGTTATATAATCCCTGTTATTTTACTACACCATTCCTGCAGTTCTGCCAGCCTTCTTCCGTCATGCTTTTGGAATACTGTGGCCGCCCTCTTCTGCTTTGCGTCTGGAATCCTCTCTTACCACTTCACGCAGTCCGCTGATATACGGGTCAAAGCTGCATTCCTTCGTACCGTACGTCATCTGCAGGTCATATTCAAGCGGCAGCCACGTCGCCAGATCCGCCTCGTTATGCTGGATCAGTGCCTCCAGCTTATCGAGACTCTTGTAAAGCTTTGCCTCTCTTGTCTCCAGCGCATCCATCTCCGCAAACAGTTCGGTCATTTCTTTTTTCTGTGTCTCCGGCAGTGTATCAAATAATCCGGAAACTGCCTTGCTCTCCACTGTCTCATCCTTTTCCGTCTTTACAAAGGCCGGGATATCACCTGTGACCGCCTCTCCAAGATCATGGATCAGACACATTTTGATCACCTTATTCCTGTCCAAATCTGAAAACTGTTCACCAAGCAGCATTGCCATCAGTGCCAGACGCCAGCTGTGCTCTGCCACGCTCTCATGCCGCCCGGACGACGTCCACGAATGGCGCGTATTGCACTTCAGCTTTTCCGCCTTATCTAAAAAATCAAGGAAACTTCTATATTCCATGTATTTGTCCTCTCTCCTTTTTCTGTGCAGTTTTCTTTTGTCATTCCTCTCCTATGTGCCGCTTCCTATAAGTCAGGCAAAACATCCATTTTCGCTCCTTACCGGTTCATAGGGAAACCCTGCAAAACCTGCTTCTGAAAACTGCAGACGCGAAAAAAGCCTCCGATCTATCCCCATCGGAGGCCTTCCCCATAGATGTCCTAGACATCATACCATCTATTTCGTTCAGAGCCAAGTAAAATTTCGAAAACAGCCGTAAAATGCCTGCATTTTCTATTACTGCAAAAACAGCTCCAGCAGCGCCCGCTTCCACGCCGTATACGGCTGATACCGGATCGGCAGATCGATCCAGTTGTATTTCTTCACGATGCTGCGGCGGTGGCTGAACAGTTCAAAGCTCTCTTTTCCGTGATAGCTTCCCATTCCGCTCGCACCGACACCTCCAAATCCCATATTGCTGGTCGCAAGGTGGATGATCGTGTCGTTGATACAGCCTCCGCCGAAACTGCAGTATTTCAGGATCTGCTTTTCGTGGCTGCGGCTTCTTGTAAACAGATAAAGCGCCAGCGGTCTGTCATGACGCGTCACGTAAGAAATCACTTCGGAAAGATCATGAAACGTCATCACCGGCAGAATCGGCCCGAAAATCTCTTCCTGCATCAGCGGATCAGCCGGGGAAACGTGATCCACAACGGTCGGCTCAATCTGAAGCGCATGCGCATCACACCCTCCGCCGATCTTGACATCGGCGCCGTCCAGCAGCCTGCCAAGCCGCATAAAATGCTTTTCATTGACAATCCGCCCATAGTCCGCATTCTCAAGCGGATGCGTGCCAAACTGCTTCCAGATACATTTCTGAATCTCCTCCAGCAGCCGGTCTTTTACAGAGGCATGCACAAACAGATAATCCGGCGCTACACACGTCTGTCCAAGATTTAAAAATTTTCCAAACACGATTCGGCGCGCCGCAAGCTTCAGGTTTGCCGTCTCATCGACGATACACGGACTCTTTCCACCGAGCTCCAGGCAGACGGGCGTGAGATGTTCCGACGCCTTTTTCATCACAAGCTTACCGACTGCCACGCTGCCGGTAAAAAAGATGAAATCAAATTTCTGTTCCAGAAGCTGCGTATTTTCTGTCCGGCCCCCCTCCACCACCGCTACAAAATGCGGCGCAAAACAGCCCCTGATCAGCTCCGCGATCACAGCTGAGGTGTGCGGTGCATAGGCACTCGGCTTGATGACAACGCAGTTTCCGGCTGCGATCGCACCGATCGCCGGCTCCAGTGCAAGCATAAACGGATAATTCCACGGCGACATAACGAGTGTCACACCGTACGGCTGCGCACTCGTAAAACTCTTTGCATGAAACTGCGCAAGCGGCGTGGCGACTGTTTTATCTTTTGCATAACCACGCAAATGACGGATCATATGGGAAAGTTCTGAAAGCACCAGGCCAGTCTCGCTCATATACGTCTCAAATCCTGATTTTTTCAAATCTGCCTGCAGTGCTTCCCGGATCTCGTTTTCTCTGCTTCGAATCTCCCGTTTCAGCGTCTGGAGCGCACCGATCCGCCAGGAAATCGATTTTGTTTTTCCCGTTTCAAAATAAACACGCTGTCTGCGAACCAGCATTTCAATGTCTGCCATGGTCATCCCCCCGTTCCTCATAACAGTACTCCAGAATTCGGATCACCGCTTCGTACGTCACCTGTCGCGGATTGACGATCACCGCTCCGTCATTGAGCGCCGCTGCTGCCACTTCCGGGAATTTTGCCGGATCTGCACCGGTTTCTTTTAAGGTCAGCGGCAATCCGGTCAGACGGTTCAGTTTTTTCCGCAGATGTACAACCTCCGCGATCGCACGATCCGCCCTGCGCTGCTCCGGCGTCTTAAGATATACTTCTGGCCCCGCCAGATACAAAAGCAGCTGAGCGTATTCTGCTTTACAGACCTTTCGGTTAAAACGCATTCCCGCCGGAAGCAAAATGTTCATCGCATCGCCGTGTGCAATGTGGCACACGCCGCCAAGCGCATGTCCAATCGCATGTACAACACCCACCATACTGTTTGAAAAGGCCGCCCCGGCTAAAAAGCTTGCGTTCGCCATTGCAAGGCGAGCTTCTTTCCAATGGCCAAACCGCGTGGCATGAAGCAGGTTTTCGCGCACCAGTTCCACCGCCTTTGCCGCATACGCATCGCTGAGCGGGTTTTTCTGCAGACAGCTGTATGCCTCGATCGCATGGCACAACGTATCCATACCGGTCGATGCCGTCACACGCGGCGGAAGTGTCATCGTCATGCGCGCATCCAACACTGCCACATCCGGCATCAGCTGCTGGGAAATGTACTCCATCTTGATATTTTTCTCTGTATTTCGGATCACGGCCACGGCGGTTGCTTCGCTGCCGGTCCCTGCAGTCGTCGGGATCGCAACAAATGGAACGCGTTTTCCTGCCGGAAGACACTCGCAGCCCATCAGTTCCAACAGATCCTCACACGTCTGAGAAATCAGGAGCCGCACACCTTTTGCTGTATCAAGTACGCTGCCCCCACCGACTGCAACGATCCCGTCACAGCCATATGCGCGGTACTGCGCGGCCGCCTCATTGACCGTCTCTACGCTGCTGTCCCGCGGAACATCTGTAAAAATCCTGCCGATTTTTCTTCCCTGCAGTGCTTTTATCACAAGAGACAGTGTACCGATTTTCTCCAGCACTGCATCACTTAAGAGTAACGGATTGTGCACGCCGAGAATCTCCAGCTCATAGCCAAGATTATCGACTGCTCCAGCCCCGGAGCACAGTTTTGTCGGGTTTGCAAATTCAAAATATGGCGTCATCTTTTCCTCCTCTAAACGTGCTCAACCACACTTAAGGCATAGACCTGCAGTGTGCTGAGTCTCTTTTCCGGAATCTCACGCAGAATACGTCTTGTCATAATCCGAGGGAACAGATATGCTTCCGCATACTCCACACACCGTACGAAGCTCATCGTCTGGTAAATATCTCCCTCCAGGGAAAACAGATGTCTGGCGTACGCCTCGGAAATTCCCACCTGCCCGCTGAGCACCCGAAATGCGCCCTGTACCGATTTAAAATTCATCGTAATGTCGGTGTGCTGCGCCGCGCGAAGCCGCCTGATCCCGCACGTCCCGCTTTTCTGCAACGCCAGGACAGCACCGCCCGGTCCGCATTTCAGCTTTAATGTCAGCCCTTCCGGCCAGCTGTCGATCTCCGTTCGAATCCGGCTGTCTTCGCGGTACAGCACACGCAATGCGCGAAGCAGCACTGCCAGAACGGTGCGGTTGATCTGTGTCAAAATTTCTTTTTCCATACGATTGTCCTCTTTTCTTCTCCTTACAATGATCAAAACGGATCTGCGCCGTCACTTCGCGATCTGCGTTCAAAATGATATTATCTTTTGCGAATCTTCTTTTTCCTGCTCTGTTTGATTTCTCTCTGTCAGCATTTCCTGAAAATTCTCCGCCACAGTGTGCATCAAATCAGCAAACATACTCATCTTTTCCGCGCCCAGCCGGTCAATCAGTCCCTGCGGCAGTGCAAGCAGTCCCTGATGCGCAGCCGCATATACCCGTTCGCCTTCCCGGGTCAGCAAAATATGTACCTGCCTGTGATCCTCACTTGAACGCTCCCGCCGGATCAGCCCGCGCTTTTCCAGGCCATTTAAAATGACATTCATCTGAGGTTTCAGGATCTGAAGACGCCTGCAAAGCTGTGTAGCCGTAAGCGAAAGTGCGCCTCTGTTTTTCATCTGATACAATGCACCGCAGACCATTGACTCATTGTACGTCATTACAGAAACGAGCCGCTCGTTGCTGATCGCTGTCGACATTTTCAGCCAGCCGTCAAGGATGCGCTCACACAGAACCTGATTGCCGCACAATTTCTGCCCTGTCCTGCTTTTTTCTGATGCCTTTTTCTCCAGTACTATTGTTTCCTTTTCTTCTCCCATGATCGCCTCTCCATTTTATTTTCAGGATTATTTTTCTCCATCTGCCTGTCCTGAATGCAGGATTCTTTCCGTCAATATCGTTCATCTTATTAACTATTTATTTTCTTAACTATCTTACTCGCCGCGCTCTGCTTTGTCAAGGTAATTCAGCAGGATCCTTTTCCCTGTAAATGGCTGAAAAAAAACGGCACTGCAGGCTGTAAGCGCCGCACACGTTTCTCCGGCCTTTCCATTTCCATAAAGAGAATCTCCGACAAGCGGATAACCCATCCATGCCATATGTACCCGGATCTGGTGTGTTCTTCCCGTCTCCAGATGAAGCAGCAGCCACGTTTCATTCTCCATTTCCCGCCATATCCGGCAGTATGTCACGGCATGCTTTCCTGCCGGATCCACACGCATCCGGTTCAGCTCACCCGGCACCGGGGCAACCGGCTGTGAAATGCACTGCTCTTCATCCGTTTTCTTTGGAAAATGTCCCTCACACTTTGCAAGGTACTGTTTCTGAAAACGGCCGTCCATGCGCTGCTGCCAGAGACGCTGCGCCGCGACCTGATTTCTTGCAAAGACGACGATGCCGCTCGTATCACTGTCGAGCCTTCCGATGCTATACAGGGGAACATCCGCCGCCTCCAGACCATCCCGCTGTGCAAGTCTCACCTGCATCCGATCCATCAGCGTGTCCCCGTGATGGCCATGTGAGGGATGTAAGATCATGCCATGCGGTTTCCAGACGGCCAGCACATCCATGTCTTCATATAAAATATCCGGCATCATTCCACTGTTCATTTCCGATTCTGCCTGAAGTTTGCTCTTCTTTTGCTTTGGTGCCAAAAGAGATACCTCCAGCCGTTCCCCTGCTGCAAGTACATGCGTTACTCTCACCTGCTTCTGATTTATGCAGATTCCTCCCTGCTGAAATTTCATACGTTTCACCTGCATTTTTGTGAAACCTTTTTTTCGCGTCAGATAATTCCAGACAGTCTCCCCCTGATCGGCGGCTTCTATCTGAAACTGCAGTCGGTGTACTGCACCTTCCATCCTCCACGCTGCATCCTCTGTTTCTTCCTTTTTCATTTTCTTCTCCCCCCGCAAGCGGGTCCCTCCTTATGAGATTTTTCGCTGTTCTTGGAACCGTCAGGTATTCTTACCGGACGCAAGCTCATAAGG
>ERZ827108.680-NODE-680-length-54566-cov-7.081727_pt1 | contig 54566 bp, 52 predicted proteins | sample MGYA00519921_ERZ827108 | MGnify/ENA primary metagenome ERZ827108 (study PRJEB31778, sample SAMEA3449258) | human gut metagenome | biome: human gut; feature: human-associated habitat; material: faeces | place: United Kingdom | collected 2010/2012 ...
CTTTTGTTTCTGTCTGTTTTGTTTGTGGGATTCCTGATGATGCTCTGTCATACATACTTTTGTATGACTGTCAAATTCAATCCTGCTCTTTGTGTAACCGAAATGCCGATCACTTATCCATGAACTTCTGTTCGATTACAGCCCTGAGTATATATCAGAACTTTTGTTCTGTCAAGATATTTTTTTACTTTATTTCCCTGCCAGCTCCTGCCGTACCAGCGCCCGTTTCAGCGCCAGTTCTGCTCTGGACATATTGATCTTCGGGTCGTGTGCCTGCAGCCGCCGCTCGGCGCGCTGTGCGGCTTCCTTCGCCCGGTTCAGGTCGATCTCATCCGGCCACTCTGCGACCTCCGCCATCATTGAAATCTTATCCGGGAGGATCTCCACAAAGCCCGCGTGGATCGCGGCCTCTTTGATCTCATTCTCCAGATGAAGTTTCACGATGCCCGGCTGAAGGATCATCGTCATCGGAATGTGCTTTTTGTAAATGCCGACCTGGCCCTCTGTGGTATTCATCTCAAGCATTGAAGCTTTTCCTGACCAGAAAACGCGGTCAGGCGTGATGATCTCAAGATCAAAAAATCTGCTGTCGTCTGCCATACGTTTTCACCCCTTTTTCTGAGCTCCTGCGCCCATTTTATGCACGGGCGATTACGTCGTCGATGCTTCCGGCATTCAGGAAACAGCTCTCCGGAATGTCGTCATGCTTGCCCTCAAGAATCTCCTTAAAGCCGCGGATCGTCTCAGAAAGCGGTACGTACCGTCCGTCCACGCCCGTGAACTGCACAGCTACGAAGAACGGCTGAGACAGGAATCTCTGTACCTTTCTTGCACGGCTTACGATCAGCTTGTCATCCTCTGAAAGCTCGTCCATACCGAGGATTGCGATGATGTCCTGCAGTTCCTTGTACTTCTGAAGGATCTCCTGTACGCCGCGGGCTACCGCATAGTGCTCCTCGCCGACGATTCTCGGATCGAGGATACGGGAGGTGGACTCCAGCGGATCTACTGCCGGATAAATACCAAGCTCTACGATCGAACGGGAAAGTACCGTCGTCGCATCCAGATGCGCGAACGTCGTCGCCGGAGCCGGGTCTGTCAGGTCATCGGCCGGCACGTATACGGCCTGTACCGATGTAATGGAACCGTTTTTCGTGGATGTGATGCGCTCCTGCAGCGCGCCCATCTCGGTCTGCAGCGTCGGCTGATAACCTACTGCGGACGGCATACGTCCAAGCAGCGCGGATACCTCAGAACCAGCCTGCGTAAAACGGAAAATATTGTCGATGAACAGAAGGACATCCTTTCCTCCCTCATCACGGAAGTTCTCCGCCATGGTAAGGCCGGTCAGACCGACACGCATTCTTGCTCCGGGCGGCTCGTTCATCTGTCCGAATACCATCGTTGTCTTGTTGATAACGCCCGATTCCTGCATTTCGTGGTAGAGGTCGTTACCCTCACGGGTACGCTCGCCTACGCCGGTGAATACGGAATATCCGCCATGCTCGGTCGCAATGTTTCGGATCAGCTCCTGAATCAGAACCGTCTTTCCTACTCCTGCTCCTCCGAACAGACCGATCTTACCGCCCTTCTGGTACGGGCAGAGCAGGTCTACGACCTTGATACCGGTCTCCAGAACCTCTGCGGAAGTGGACTGTTCCTCAAATGACGGTGCTTCGCGGTGGATTGGCATCTTCTTCACGCCCTGTGGAGCCGGCTTGTTGTCGATCGCATCGCCGGTCACGTTGAAGATACGGCCAAGTGTCTGCTCGCCGACCGGAACGGAAATCGGAGCTCCGGTTGCAACTGCCTCCATGCCTCTTACGAGTCCGTCGGTCGGTCCCATCGCAATACAGCGGACAGTCTCGTCGCCGAGGTGCTGTGCTACCTCAACGACCAGGTTTTCGCCGTTTTTGCGCGTGATATTGATCGCTTCGTATATGGCAGGAAGGTGGCCTTCCGTGAATTTGATGTCCAGTACTGCACCGATAATTTGAGTGATTTTACCTGTATTTGGCATGATAATTCACTCTCCTTTATCTTTTATTCGATTGCATTTGCTCCCGCTATGATCTCGGTCAGCTCCTGTGTGATGGAGCCCTGGCGCGCACGGTTGTACTGCAGCGTCAGCTTGTCGATCATCTCCTGAGCATTGCTCGTCGCGGAGTCCATGGCCTGCATGCGGGCGCCGTTTTCACTCGCCACCGCCTCCACCAGTGCTCCGAACAAAATACTTGTAATATACTTTGGAATAATAATTTCCAGTGCTTCTTCCTCCTCCGGCTCATAGTTCATCAGAGCGCCGGAAGCGGCAGATTTGAGGTCAGCTTCGTCGACCTCCACCGGGAGCAGCTTCAGAAGCTTTGGCTCATGTACGACGGTGTTCTTGAAATACGTGTAGGCAAGATAGATCTCACCGATCTCGCCGGACGCATACTTTCCAAGCACCTCCTCGCAGATCTCTCTGGCATCGGAAAACATCGGGTTTTCAATGACCTCGCTGTAATCCTTCTCCACATGATAGCCTCTGTGCTGAAAATATTCTTTTCCTTTGTTTCCTACTGTGTAAAGCAGAAGATCGGATGCTTTTAAATCAGATCCGGTAATCAGCTTTGTCACATTGGCGTTGTAGCCGCCGGCAAGCCCGCGGTTCGATGTGAGCACGATGACTGCCTTCTTTTCGGATGGCTGCGGCTTCAAATACGGATGGTCGATCGTTCCGGATTTGGCCAGCATGGAAGTCACGGTCGCGTACATCTTATCGAAATACGGCTTGGAACGTTCCGCGCGCGCCTTCGTCTTCTGCAGCTTTACCGTTGAGACCAGCTTCATCGCGTTTGTGATCTGCTGGGTGCTGGCAATGCTGCTTCGGCGGCGTTTGATGTCTCTCATCGAGGCCATACTATCATCCTTTCCAGACTGTCAGTCTATTTGAAGCTTGCCTTGAATTCTTTCAGTGCCTGCTGCAGCTTTGCATCCGTATCATCTGAAATCTGCTTTTCGCTGATGATCGCTGATGGGATCTCCGGATATTTCGTATCCAGGAACTCAAACAGCTCCTTCTCAAAGCGCAGGATCGCCTTTACCGGAACATCCAGCAGGTATTTCTTTGTTGCCGCATAAATGATGATAACCTGATACTGTACCGGCATCGGCTGATACTGCGGCTGCTTCAAGATTTCCTTGATGCGCTCACCCTGTGCCAGACGCTCCTTCGTATCTGCATCGAGGTCGGAACCGAACTGGGAGAATGCCGCCAGCTCGCGGTACTGTGCCAGCTCGACACGGATCGGCGCTGCGATCTTCTTCATCGCCTTAATCTGCGCCGCTCCTCCTACTCGTGATACGGAAAGTCCTGCGTTTACTGCCGGACGGAAACCGGAGTTGAACATCTCAGTCTCCAGATAGATCTGGCCGTCTGTGATGGAGATAACATTCGTCGGAATATACGCGGACACGTCGCCCGCCTGCGTCTCGATGATCGGAAGTGCAGTAAGAGAACCGCCGCCCAGCTCATCTGAAAGACGTGCCGCACGCTCCAGCAGTCTGGAGTGCAGGTAGAAAACGTCACCCGGGTATGCCTCACGTCCTGGCGGACGCTTCAGGAGCAGGGAGAGTGTACGGTAAGCAGCTGCGTGCTTGGACAAATCGTCGTATACGACGAGCACGTCCTCCCCGTTCTCCATCCATTCTTCTCCGATCGCACAGCCGGAATACGGTGCGATATACTGCAGCGGAGCCAGCTCGCTGGCCGTCGCGGAAACAACGGTCGTGTAATCCATAGCTCCGTATTCTTCCAGTGTCTTTACAAGGGATGCTACGGTCGATGCCTTCTGGCCAATCGCCACGTAAATACATTTTACCCCCTGTCCCTTCTGATTGATGATCGTATCGATCGCAATCGCGGTCTTTCCGGTCTGTCTGTCGCCGATGATCAGCTCTCGCTGTCCTCTTCCGATCGGCACCATGGAGTCAATCGCCTTGATACCGGTCTGCAGCGGCGTATCTACGGCTTTTCTTGAAATAACGCCGGATGCGACACGCTCTATCTTGCGGTATTTCTCCGCATGGATCGGTCCCTTGCCGTCAATCGGCTGTCCAAGCGCGTTTACGACACGCCCGAGCATTCCGTCTCCGACCGGCACCTCTACTACTCTGCCCGTGGTCTTTACGATATCTCCCTCGCCAATGCTGTTGCTGCTGCCGAGAAGTACCGCGCCGACATTGTCTTCCTCCAGGTTCAGGACCATGCCGTATACATCGCCCGGGAACTCCAGCAGCTCGCCCTGCATGGCATTTTCCAGACCGTATACACGTGCAATACCGTCAGCTACCTGGATAACAGTACCTGTATCTGACACTGCGATTTCGGAAGAGTATCTCTGAATCTGTTCTTTGATCACGGAACTGATTTCCTCTGGTCTTAAATTCATGAGGTCTGCACACCTTCTTTCTCGCTCTCTAGTGAGATCTTCTGAAGGCTCAATGTGAGCGCCGCAAGCCTGCTGCTGATCGTGCTGTCGACCACACGGTCGCCGATGCGGATCAGAAGACCGCCGATTTTGCTCGCATCCACCTTGTATTCGATCTCCATTGTCTCATATCGGGTCGTATCCAGAAGCCTTTTCTCGATTTTCTGCTTCTGAGCCCCGCTAAGCGGAACCGCAGACGTTACCTCCGCAATTCCGATCCTTTTGTATTCCTTCACCCTTGCAATATAATATGCAAAAATACCGGGTAACTCTTTGTATCTTCCCTTTGCTGCCACAATTCTCAAAAAACCTGTGAGGGCGTCGGAAACCCGTCCCTTGAAAACATCCTCAATCACCGAAAGCTTCTGCTCCTGCGGAATCTCCGGGTGGATCATGATCTTTTCAAAGTCTTTGTTTTCATCCAGTATCGCCTTTACCGCTTCGATCTCTTCGGTAAGGCTGTCGATCCGGTTCTCTTCCAAGGCAAGCTCAAACAGCGCATCCCCATAGGTTTTGGATACTAGCTTTGCCATGTCTTCTCACCTATCTCCTTTAATGTATCGTCAATTAACGAATCCTGGATCTCGATATCGATCTTGTCGCTGACCACCTTTTCTGCCACCAGCGCTGCCACCGAAATGATCTCTTTCTTGATCTCATCCTGAGCCTTCTTCATCTCCAGCTCTGCCTGCTTGTTTGCACGCGCGATGATATTTGCCGCCTCTGCCTTCGCGTCCTCAATGATCTTCGCCTCATTGTCGAGCGCCTTTTTGCGGGCGGCGCCAAGAATCGCATCTTCTTCCTTGTGAATCTCACGCAGCCTGTTTTCGTATTCTTCTTTCAGCTTCGCAGCGTCCTCCTTGGACTTCTCTGCAGAATCGATCTCATCCTTCACCTTATCCTGACGCTTTTTCAGCATTTCGCGCGCCGGATTAAACAGCATGTAGGACAGAAACAAAAACATCACAAACACTGCAATCGCCAGCAGTACCGCGTCATGCAGAAGCTGCGGGTCAAGATTAAACAAACGTGGTTCCAAGATTTCGCCTCCTTTCGCAGTCTATTTGTTCCTGTTCAAAGCCAGGCAAAATTTCGCAAAACAACCGTCAAATGCCTGTATTTTTTTCATCAGAGCTTTCCGATCAGCGGATTTGCGAATAAGAGAATAAACGCGATCGCCAGACCGTAAAGACCTGTCGTCTCGGCTACGGCCTGTCCAAGAAGCATCGTGGAAGTGATATCACCCTTTGCTCCCGGATTTCTGCCGACTGCAGATGCTCCGTGTCCTGCTGCGATACCCTGTCCTACACCAGGTCCGATACCTGCGATAAGTGCAAGACCTGCTCCGATTGCCGAACAAGCTAATACTAAACCCTTGTCTGTAATACCCATAACTAGAACCCTCCTGTGTGATATTTTTCTGAATGATTACCTGAAGTTTATTCTGTCTCCGGCAGTTTATCTGTTACATAAACCATCGTCAGCATACAGAATACATACGTCTGAATAGCTCCCGAGAACACATCAAAGTAAATGTGCAGAAATCCCGGCCAGCCGATTGCGAACTTCGCCAGAAGTGTATAAATCAGCGACATCATAACCGTGCCTGACAGTACGTTGCCAAACAGACGCAGTGATAATGAAAACGGCGTCGCAATCTCTCCGATCAGATTGATCGGAAACAGAAACGGAAGCGGCTTGAACAGTCCGGTAAACGCGCCGAATTTGTTGTATTTGATATTGTTGTACTGAATAATACCAAATGTCAGCAGACCAAGCGGCAGTGTCACACCGTAATCTGCTGTAGGCGGCCGAAGTCCGAAAAGTCCTGATATATTACTGAGAAAAATAAAGATGAAAATGCTTCCGATGTAATTCCGGAACTTTTTTGCATAAGGTCCCATACTGCTTTCCACCATCTTGTCGAGCATCTCAACAATCATCTCAACGATGTTCTGGAACCCGGTCGGATACTTCTTTGCATGACTGATCGTAATCCTTGCCGCAATCGCAAATATCACAACCAGAAGCATGACGATCGCAATCGCCACATGCGTTGTCGTGATCCAGAAGGTCTGGCCGAACAGCTCATAACTGAACACGCCATGTATGAAAAAATCTACATCCTGGCCCGAAGATGCCAGCAAATTCGCAGCTCCCACGCTTTTTCCTCCTTTCTTCCGTACTGACAGCCTCTCAGAGTCAAATCGCAAAGCACTTCTTTTTTGTCTTCTGTGCCTTTTTCAGCTGCTCCATACGGCTGTATATAAAATCTGCACGGCAGATTCTATCATAATTCATTTTCCGGTCATTTTTCCTCTTTGTCTGTTTCTGTATTTTTTTTGTCTGTTTCTGTGATTCCTTCTTCTGTCTGCGGATTCTGCGGCTCTTTTCCGTGGATCACCCGGTGAATGACCGGCTGAAGAAACGCGCCGAACTTCAGACAAAACACTCCGCCGAACGTCGCCATCACATAACCGAGTTTGAAATACGTCACGATCCCTGCCACGATAAGGATCGCTGCCGTCCGGATCATATACGCTTTCCGCATATATTTTTCCGCATCATCCGGCTGCATATCCAGCGCATGATCGATCGAGCGATACATATGCGCGGCCAGTCCAATCGCCAGCACCAGTCCGATGCAAAGCCCGGAAGTAAACGCTCTGGAATATCCGGTGATCACAATACAGCCAGCCTCAATTACCGCACCGGATAAAAGAATTCCGACGATCAGTTCCAAAAGCGTCTCATTGATCTGCTTTTTCATCCCGATGCCTCCTCTTCCTGTGCGGCATGCCTACCTCACTGGCCAGAATCCAGGTATTTCTCGCTCCCGCCAGAATCCCGAGCACCACAAGCACCGCCGTTGTCGACCAGCCAAACGTATCGTCCAGCCAGATCCCGACGCAGACACACAGGATCAGCGGAGCCAGCATGCTGATGCCGAGCTGTGTCACCATGGACAGGGAGCGCATGATCTCATTTCTTTTTTTAATCGTCAACGCCTCCTTAGCTGCTGCCGAAATTTTTCTTTCTGTCCAGAACATACCGTACTTTTAACCAGGTCAGACCATCCCCGGCAGGCTTCGTATATCTGCTTTGATGGTCAGCTCCAAACAGCCAAGATAGTTTTTATTCTAACAGAAAAACTGCAAAAAATATACACCCAGATGCAAAATATTTTGTTTTTTCTGTTCAGAAATTCTTACATTTTCCATCATTTGTCAGCACTGTTTACAATATAAATCAACTTGAGCTTATCCGCGTTCACATTCCCCCCATATTTCCAGAATCAAAAGCAGCGATACCGGACCAAGCGCGACCCCCGCAGGCCCGTAGAGATACAATCCTGCATAGACCACTGCCACCATCACAAACGGATAAATCCCGAGTTTTCCGCCGATCAGCTTCGGTTCCAGAAATTCCCGCGCCACGTACGTCACAAGAAACAGCGCTCCGTAACCGAGTGCCAGCTGATACTTTCTCTGAAAAATCAGATAGACAGCGATCGGGATCAGAAGTGTGCCGGTTCCGATAAACGGCAGCGCATCTGTCAGCCCGATCACAATACCGAGCAGCAGAAAATATGGATTGCCAAGCAGCCACAGTCCCCCGGTGCAAAGAAGCGTCACGATACCGATGATGATTCCCTGGGCTTTTAAATACATACCGCCCTGTTTCCACATCCTCCCCACAATCCGCCGGCACTTCTGATACCAGTCATATTTCTGCAGCTTCCGCTTCATCTCATCATAATCCTTCATCAGAAGCACTGCCGACACAAAAATCATCAGCAGAAAAACCCCGGCATCGGCCAGCTTTTTCAGATAGCGAAACGAATAATTGACCACCCCGGGTACCAGATAGACCCGGATCTGTGATGCAGCGTGATCGATTCCCGCATAGATCAGTTCCTCCAGATCCTCTGAAGGCACCCCAAAGCTCCTTCCTGCCATTTCACAGCATTCCTCAATCACACCGCAAAAGCCACTGTAATACAGATCAAAATTCCCCGCAATTTTCCGGATCTGCTCCATCAGCACACGGTACAGCCAGTAAAATCCGCTGCCAAGAAGTACAACCGCCACCGCCATCAGTCCTGCTGCCACCACCTCTTTTTTCAAATGCAGCCTTCTCTGAATCCGCCCCGCCAGCGGATCAAGCAGACGCACCAGAATTATGGCGATCAAAAAAGGAACCACATACGGCAGCAGATATTTCAACGCGAAATAAACCGCCAGTGTGATTCCCGTCATTTTCAGAAGCTTCTTCCCCTCTGCCATCGCACGTACCTTCCCTTCTGTCAGCTGTGCTGCCTGCGCCAAATCATGCGATATCACGTTTCAGATATTACATTTCTTGAACAGAAGTGTAATATCTCCTCCCTGCACAGGCCATTGCTTTCTCCGGTTAGTATGTTGACTTTGCGGATTTCTATTCTGATTTCAAATATTTTGTCTTCTTTTTCATGCCGTCTTTCATTTTGTATCGACCGTTTGTTTCTTTCATTCCAGTCAAAACAGGTACTTGTATGTTCGCTCTTAATCCAATAATTCCCTCATATCTTATCCAGAAGAGTTTCCATCCGATACATCCAACGGTCCTTATCCCTGCATTATTTGTAACTGTTCAGAGCCAGGCAAAATTTCATAAAACAGGCGGAAAATGCTTGCATTTTTAAGCCTGTTTTTGAAATTTTATTTGGCGGATACGCCGCACCGACGAAATGCGTAGCATTTTGGAGGTTGGCTCTGAACAGTTACCATTATTTTTTATTTTTCGTCCTTAAAGCAGAAGTCTTTAAAAATCTCCAACTCCGGCTTCGTCTCAAACATCATCCTTTTTCCCGTGGCCGGATGCACAAATTCCAGCCTCGATGCGCACAGCGCCGGCTCCATTTTTTCAGAACGTCCAACACTTCTGCTCCCTGAAATCTTCCTCTCCGCTTTACTCGCTGCTTCACCACAGTCAGGCACTTCCGTTTTCCCGGTTGCTTCCACATCCATTTTATCAGCAGCACACCCAGAAGCGCCATTTCCCACATACTGTCTCCAGGCAGTATTGTATTTCACATCCCCATACAGTGGAAGCCCCGCATGTGCCATCTGCACCCGGATCTGATGGTGCCTTCCCGTATCAAGTGCAATCTCTGCAAGCGCCAGCTCCCCGCACCTGGCCACGATCCGAAACGACAGTCTGGCCTCTTTTGCTTCCTTTCGCCCTTTTTCCGTCACTGAAGACGTATTCGTCCTTGCGTCCTTAACAAGATAATCAGTAAGCGCATGCCATTCCTCTGCATTCTCCAGCCACCTCCGGCCTTTCTCCGTCACACAGCATACCGCCTGATACGTTTTCTTCATAGTGCCGTCCGTGACCTGCTTCGAAAGTCCCGCAGCTGCCTTCTTCGTCTTCGCAAAGACAAGCACGCCCTCCACCGGCTGATCGAGCCGGTGTACCACACGGATCGGCTCAAACGCTGTGCCTCCTGCCGCTTTCTTCTTCGCACCGTTTCCGGATGTTTCACGCAGTTTCGCCTGCTCCGCCAGATGGTTATTCAAAATACTCACAAGATCCTTTTCTCCGAGTCTTGCGCTCTGCACCGCGATCCCAGATGATTTGCGGCAGACAAGAATCTCTTTATCCTCATACAAAATCATAACTTTTTTCCTGTTCTTCTTTTTTATATCTTTTTCTCAATTCTTCAGTTAGCAGATTCCTTTTTCTCTACAAGAAGCTTTTTATACTCCTCTCGAGCCTCTGCACTGATATCCAGCATATCCATTGCCTCCTCCGCAGATCTTCCTGTTTTCTCCACAATCTGCTGAATTGCATATATCAATGTCTCCACTCTTCCCTCTTCTCTTCCTTCTTCTCTTCCTTCCTCTCTTGCTTCTTCTCTCATCAACCTTCTATATTCCTCTGCTTTCATATAATCAGCCTCCACGTCCTCACGATTCTTCAGATCATTAATCCTGCCATACATCCTCTGGATTCTCCCATCCGCTGACTGTCTCGCTTCTTCCGCTGTACTGTTTTCTACAAAACGCAGAAAAGAAATCAGTTCCGGCTCTACCTCAGCATCATTTTTCCCTTTGGTATTCAAAAAAACAGTGGTAAGTCCGTTCTGTAAAACCAATTCCAGATTTTCACTGCACCGATTCTGAAAGGTATAGCGGTACTTTCCATCTCCAAAATAATCAAATCCACAGATCACGATGATATAGGTCTGCGGCAGCCCGTCAAACCCCTTTTCGCCTTTTTTAAGCAGCGGTGCATCCAGAAGCGCTGAATAATATCTCGTTCGTTTCGCCAGATTTCCTGTATTTTTCTTCTGCATCTCCACATTGAAAACACGGTCATCGGTATCTTTCACATAAAAATCCAGTCGGATTTCCCGATTTCCCGGAAGATTATGAACTACTTTCTGCCCTTCTTTCCACTCGATTTCCTGTATCCTGATATTCAGAGAAAGCTCAATGATTGCCTTACACGTCTCAAGATCCATGGTCGCCACATCGAACATATAATCATCGATCAGATTCAGCTCTCTTAGCGGCTTTATCCTTTTCATGGAAGAATCCATATTCTGTTTTTTCAGTTTTAAACTCTTTGTCTCTGTCAATTATTTTTATCCTCCTGTAATAATAACATGCTTTGTTCCAGCCATCAACTTCCCGTCTTTCTTAATTTTAACCGAGTCAGACAGGCAGCAAATCAGATTGTGAATATTTGCCTTCTATGGTATCATTTTATCTATTTTAATGCAACTCTTTATTTATATTTTAAAATAAACATTCACAGCCAGCTTCAAAGCTATTCGGTTAAAATAACAAAAAGCAGTGCCTTCGGCATTTTTTCTTCTGCCTTCGCACTGCTTTTGATTTCACTGTATTTTTTTGCAAAACGGTCATTCTCAGTCCGGTTTCAAAGACGTTCTACAGCTTAAACCGATATCCCACGCCCCAGATCGTCTCGATATACTGCGGCTTTGAGGACTGCTTCTCGATCTTCTCACGGATCTTTTTGATGTGTACAGTGACCGTCGCAATATCGCCAACCGACTCCATGTCCCAGATCTCGCGGAACAGTTCTTCCTTCGTAAATACGTGGTTCGGATTCTGAGCAAGAAACGTCAGCAGGTCAAACTCCTTCGTCGTAAATGCCCGCTCCTCACCATCGACCCATACACGGCGCGCCGTCTTGTCGATCTTGATGCCACGCACCTCGATGATATCATTCTCCTGTACGCTGCTGTTTACCAGACGCTCGTATCGCGCCAGATGCGCCTTTACGCGCGCTACCAGCTCGCTCGGGCTGAACGGCTTTGTCATGTAATCATCCGCGCCAAGTCCGAGTCCCCGGATCTTATCGATGTCATCCTTCTTTGCCGACACCATAATGACCGGCGTGTTTTTCCGCATCCGGATCTGGCGGCAGATTTCAAAACCATCTACGCCGGGAAGCATCAGATCCAGAATGATCAGATCAAATTCCTCCTCCAGGGAACGCTTCAGCCCCGTCTCACCGTCATTTTCTATCTCCACCGCAAATCCGGAAAGCTCCAAATAATCTTTCTCCAGATCGGCAATCGCCACTTCATCTTCTACGATCAAAATCTTACTCATTTACAGGCACCTCCTGATATTTTCTGATAACAAAACTCATGGTTGTTCCCTCGCCAAGCTTGCTATTTGCCCAGATCCGGCCTCCATGGTCCTCTATGATCTTTTTCACGATCGACAGTCCGATTCCACTTCCGCCCTGCGCAGAATTGCGTGATGTATCCGTCCGGTAGAACCGGTCAAAAACCGACACCAATTCTCTTGTCGGAATGCCTTTTCCATTGTCCTCGATCTCTACCTGAATAAAATCGCCCGCGTCCTTTACACGCAGCTCCACCTTCTTTTTCGGCTTATCCATGTATTTGACGGAATTGCCGATGATGTTGTTGATGACGCGCGTCAGCTGCTCCGCATCTGCAATGATCATCGTTTCCGGATCAATCGTATTGATATACGTAAACGCAATCTGACGCTCACGCAGATCAAGTCCCACATCATCTGCACAGTCATCAAAATATTCCGTCACATTCAGCTGGTTAAAATGATACGGGATACGGTTCGTATCGATCTTTGAGTAAAAGGTCAGCTCGTTGATCAGGCGGTCCATGTCGTTTGCCTTCACGTAGATCGTCCGGATATAGCGGTCCATCTTCTCCGGTGTGTCTGCCACACCGTCCATGATGCCCTCCACGTATCCTTTCACCGCCGTGATCGGCGTCTTCAGGTCATGAGAAATATTGCTGATCAGCTCCTTGCTCTGCCGGTCAAACGCCTCTTTTTCCTCCGCCTGATTTTTCAGCCGGATACGCATTTCATCGAAATCCCGACACAGCTCGCTGATCTCGTCCTTTCCCGTCTCATTTAATTCGAAATCAAAATCCTCGTTCTTGATCCGCTCCGTCGCCTCGGAAAGCTTTTTCAGCGGCGTGTTGATTCCAGTGTAAATCCAGATCGTCAGAAGGGCTGCCGTAAAAAACAGAATGACCACGATCGAAATCAGCAGATCCATCAGCAGATGCTTCGTCTGTGTCACAATCTTTTTCGTTGATGAAATAATAAAAACACTACCCTCGCTTCCGTCTAAAAATTCCACATCCAGCTGTTTTACAAACGCCTTAACATCCTTGCCGATATAAGACCCTCCGTCTGAAGAACTGCTGAATTCCCGAAATGCCGGAAGCTCCGAGAACAGCTTTGAGACATTTTCTCCTGACCCATTATAATAAAGCTCATTATCTTTGCGCACAAGCAGATACGCCGGAAGCTCCCCCAGCTCAAGGTTCATCTTTTCCAGATACGCTTCATCCAGAAAACGGTCCGGATCTTTCTCCGCCTGCGATTTCAGTTCTTTAAATACTTTCTCCGTCGATTTGCCGATTACCTGCATCGTATCTGACAGTGTATCCCATGACATCGGCACACCGTAGCTCTGCTCAATCGCCTGCATCTGATACTTCGAAAACCCGAAAAACGCAATCCCAAACATCAGAAAAGGCACAAACAGAATCACAAAAAAGGCGATGATCAGTCTTGTCTTTAATTTCATCTCACATTTCCTTCCGTTCCCATCATGTTATCCCTCTGAGTATAGCACACTCGAAACGCCATTTCCTCTAAACAATCAATATATTTATAAAAATTTTGTAAACCGGTGCTGCTGCTCTGAACGTCCTGACATCAAAAAAGGCGGCATCCTCAGATGCCGCCCTGCTCATTTCTCTATTCACGATTCCAGTTCTTACAGATACTTCTTCAGCTCTTCCACCTTATCCAGCTTCTCCCACGGAAGATCCAGATCATGACGGCCGAAATGTCCGTATGCTGCCGTCTGCTTATAGATCGGACGGCGCAGATCCAGCATTTTGATAATTCCTGCCGGACGCAGGTCAAAATTGTCGCGGACGATCTCCGTCAGCTTTTCATCCGATACTTTTCCTGTGCCAAATGTATCTGCCATGACAGAAGTCGGTCTTGCCACGCCGATTGCATAAGACAGCTGAATCTCGCACTTGTCAGCCAGTCCTGCTGCGACGATGTTCTTTGCCACGTAGCGCGCTGCATATGCTGCGGAACGGTCTACCTTTGTGCAGTCCTTTCCGGAGAATGCTCCGCCGCCGTGTCTTCCGTATCCGCCGTAAGTATCTACGATGATCTTACGTCCGGTCAGTCCGCTGTCTCCGTGCGGTCCACCGATAACGAAACGTCCGGTCGGATTTACAAAGAACTTCGTGTTCTCATCTACCATATCCTGCGGAAGGATCTCATCAAACACGTATTTCTTGATGTCTGCGTGGATCTGCTCCTGTGTCACTTCCGGATCATGCTGTGTGGAAAGAACGACAGCGTCCAGTCTTGCCGGCTTGCCATTCTCATCGTACTCTACCGTAACCTGAGTCTTTCCATCAGGACGAAGGTAAGTCAGTGTGCCATCCTTGCGCACCTTGGTCAGCTGAAGTGCAAGCTTCTGTGCCAGTGCGATCGGATACGGCATATACTCCTCGGTCTCATTTGTCGCATAACCAAACATCATACCCTGATCTCCGGCGCCGATCGCCTCGATCTCCTCGTCATTCATCTGGTTCTCTTTTGCTTCCAGCGCCTTATCAACACCCATTGCGATATCGGTAGACTGCTCGTCAATCGCTGTAATGACTGCGCAGGTATCTGCATCAAACCCATATTTTCCTCTTGTGTAGCCAATCTCACGGATCGTATCGCGGACGATCTTCTGAATGTCCACATATGCTTTCGTCGTGATCTCGCCCATAACCAGTACCAGACCGGTCGTCGTTGCTGTCTCGCAGGCTACACGGCTCATCGGATCCTGCTCCATCAGCGCGTCCAGGATCGCATCAGAAATCTGGTCGCACATTTTATCCGGATGTCCTTCTGTTACGGATTCGGATGTAAATAATCTCTTGTCCATATTTTTTCCTTTCTTTTTCCTCTGCTATGCTTTTTCCCTGAAAAAAGTCCGCCTCAAAAAGGCGGACTCAATAATCACTCATCAAATCCCCTTATTGTTCGAATTTACTCGCTCAGGTTGGCACCTTCCATAAACGGGGTTGCCGTGGCTTCGCAGGTCCTATGTACCTCCACCACTCTGAATAAGAGAAAAGCATTTATTTTGTTAGTTCGGATATAACCTACAGCGTTTCTGTCTGTTTGTCAAGTGGTTTCCTTTGACATTTTTTTCAAAACGTCAAATATTCTCAACTTTACCGCAATACCATTCAAAGCAGATATTCAGTCCTTCCGGCTATCTGATGCGGATACAAACCGATCCACAATATACCGGTTTGCCTCCAGTTCCTGTGTGTCATCCAGCGGGGCGAGCTCGTTTACGCCATACTTTCGCTCCAGTGCATTTGCCAGAAGCAGGTCGCAGACATGGGGGTTCTTCGGCAGAAGCGGCCCGTGCAGATACGTGCCGATCACATTTTTGTAAAGCACGCCCTCTGCCTTGTCCTTTTCATTGTTGCCGTATCCGTACAATACCTTCCCAAGCGGTTTGTTGCCATTGATATACGTCCGTCCGCCATGGTTTTCAAATCCGACGATCGGAACTTTAAGAGCATCATTTTGGATCACGATATTCGAGATCAGGCGCGGGCTCCCCTGCTCCGTGTAAAGATCCACGAGCGAAAGTCCCTCGATCCGTCCGTCATCCGTATCGTAGTAATGGCCGAGCAGCTGGTAGCCGCCGCACACTGCGATCACACTTCCGCCATCCTCCACGTAATCCCGAAAGCTCTTTTTTATCCCGCGCAGCTTCTCGCAGACCAGCATCTGCTCCCGGTCTGAGCCGCCGCCGAGCAGCACGATATCAAGCGTGGAAAAATCCACCGGATCGTCAAGTTCAAATTCCTGTACCTCCGCCTCGATCCCGCGCCATTCACACCTTTTTTTCATGCACTGGATGTTGCCCCGGTCTCCGTACAGATTCAGCAGATCCGGATACAAATGCCCAATCTTCAGTTTCATGTTGATTCCTCCAGAATTCTTTGTCCTGCCCCGCTGCGCCATCCTTCTTCAGAAATCTTCTGACAGATCGTGGCTCATACCTCTCAGGAAACATTTTCCGTGCACTCTCGCGCTGTCACATCTTTGCCAGTATCGCTCTTGTTGAAAACAGTGCGGTGTAATTGACCAGCACATAAAGAGAACCGCAGCCGTCCTGCACACGTTTTTTGATCGCCGTCTCAACATCATTTTCCAGCTGACATGGAATATCCACATACTTCATGCGCAGCCGCATATCCTGGCAGCGGATGCCGCTGACCGTGATCGAATGGATCGACGGATCAGCAAACCGGTCAAAATCCACATCCCACAGCCATGAGATATCTGTACCATCCTGCGCGTTGTCATTGATCACGATGATGATATCCTTATCCCTTTTATCCTCCATCACCGCCGAGATGTTCTGATTGAAGCCTGCCGGATTTTTCGCCAGATTCAGCACCACCTCTGTAGTTCCAATCGTAAAATGCTCCATCCGCCCGTTCTGCGGATTGAATTCCTGCAGCACCTTTTCAAAATGCGCAAGTTCCAGTCCACCGGTACGTGCCGCACTGTATGCGGCCAGAATGTTGTAAATATTATAAAAGCCCTGATAATTAACTTCGACCGGCGTGACTCTTCCCTGTTTTTCCCGAACCTCAAATTTCAGTCCGTGCGTCATATCGATCGCTTCCGCCGCAAAATCGGCCTCCGGCCTTGCAAAGCCGCACTTCGGGCAGTGGTAGCTGCCCAGCTGGCTGTAATGGTAAAAGTCATAGGAAAGCCGTTCTCCGCACCGTTTGCAGAAGCGTCCCTCGCGAATCTCTCCGTTCTCCTTCTGGTCAAACACCTGACCCGGGATGCCATAGGTCACATACACATTTCCACTTTCCATCGCAAGATAAGCAGAAAGTGCATCGTCCCCATTCACGATCACCTTCATCTTCGGAGCCATCTTCATCGCGCGGTCTAAAAGCTTCATCGTGATGTCGATCTCACCGTAGCGATCAAGCTGGTCACGGAACAGGTTCGTCAGCACCATGTAATCAGGCTTAAAATGCGGGAACACACGCACCGTCGAGGCCTCATCGATCTCGATGCTCGCGTAGTCCGCATCCAGCTTTCCGTTATTTTTCGCTGCGAGGACAAAAGCCGCCGCCACACCATCCAGCATGTTGGAGCCGGTATGATTGCAGACCAGCTTTTTCCCCTCTGACTCGATTGCAGAGCACAGCAGATTGTTTGTAGTTGTCTTCCCGTTTGTGCCGCAGACCACAAAAATCTTTTCACGCACCTGTCCGGCAAGGTCGTGCAGTATCTTCGGATCGATCTTCAGCGCGATCTTTCCCGCCAGCGTCACGCCCTGCTTTCCGGCCAGCTTACAGCCGGTACTCACAAGCTTTGCAGTCCATATGGCAAGCAGCCTTCGTACCCTCATGTCTTATGATTCCTCTTTCTTCAGTTCCTCTTCCAGTGATTTCAGTGTATCCTCTTCCGTCTTCTTCGCAGAATCCTTTACGCGTGCGATGCTTGCTACCTTCACATCCTTCTCCGGATCAAGGCTCATCAGCTTCACGCCGCTCGTCACACGGCCAAGCACGGAAATATCCTCGCATGCCATCTGAATGATGATGCCTTCTGTGCTGATCATCATAATGTCATTATCCGCATGCACAGCCTTGGCTCCGACTACATTTCCTGTCTTTTCCAGGATCTTATAGCACTTGATTCCCTTGCCGCCGCGGTTCTGCGCCGTAAACTCAGACATTTCAGTCAGCTTACCCATGCCGTACTCCGATGCGATCAGCAGGTATTCTCCCTGCGTATTCATCTGCATGGCTACGACTTCGTCACCGTCTGACAGATTCATTCCGATCACACCCATCGAAGAACGGCCGGTCTTGCGCACATCCGTCTCATGGAAACGGATACACTGTCCGTATTTCGTCACAAGCAGGATGTCCTTTTTATTGTTTGTAAATTTGACCTCGATCAATTCATCGTCGTCACGGAGAGTAATGGCAGCCAGACCAGTTTTTCTCACATTTGCGAAATCTGTGATCGGTGTTTTCTTTACCAGCCCCTTCTTTGTTGCCATAAACAGGAAACGGCCTTCCTTGTACTCCCGGATCGGGATCAGCGCCGTGATCTTCTCGCCCGGCAGCAGCTGGAGCAGGTTGATGATCGCGGTACCGCGCGCCGTACGGCTCGCCTCCGGAATCTCATAGCCCTTCAGACGGTACACTCTTCCCTGATTCGTAAAGAACATCAGATAATGGTGCGTGCTCGTCATCAGCAATTCTTCTATGTAGTCATCCTCCAGCGTCTGCATTCCCTTGATGCCCTTGCCGCCTCGGTTCTGGCTCTTGAAGTTGTCCGGTGTCATGCGCTTGATGTAGCCAAGCTTCGTCATCGTGATGACCACGTTCTCATCCGGGATCAGATCCTCGGTTGTCAGATCAAACACGTCGCGCTCGATGCTCGTGCGGCGGTCATCGCCGTACTTGTCGCTGATGATCTGGATTTCCTTTTTGATCACACCAAGCAGCAGGTTCTCATCTGCAAGGATTGCCCGATACTCTTCGATCTTTTTCAGCAGCTCCTGATACTCTGCCTCAATTTTCTCGCGTTCCAGACCGGTCAGTGTACGCAGTCTCATGTCCACGATTGCCTGCGCCTGTGCATCGCTTAAGCCGAAACGCTCGATCAGTCCCGCCTTTGCAGCCGGTGTGTTTGCAGATCCGCGGATGATCTTGATGACTTCATCGATATTGTCAAGCGCGATCAGCAGTCCCTGCAGGATGTGAGCACGCTCCTCCGCCTTGTTAAGCTCGTATTTCGTTCTTCTGGTGACAACATCCTCCTGGTGTCGGATGTAGTACGTCAGCATTTCTTTCAGGTTCAGCGTCTTTGGCTCGTTGTTGACAAGTGCCAGCATGATCACACCGAATGTATCCTGCAGCTGTGTGTGCTTGTAAAGCTGATTGAGCACCACATTTGCATTGGCATCCCTGCGCAGTTCAATGTTGATCCGCATGCCCTCGCGGTTCGATTCATCCGTAATTCCCGTAATTCCGTCGATTTTCTTGTCCCTTACAAGATCAGCCATCTTCTCAATCAGACGTGCTTTATTTACCATATACGGAATCTCAGTCACAATGATCCGGCTCTTGCCGTTCGGCATGGACTCAATATTTGTCACGGCACGCACCCGGATCTTACCCTTGCCGGTGCGGTACGCTTCCTCAATGCCGCGTCTTCCGAGGATCTGTGCTCCCGTCGGGAAATCCGGTCCCTTGATGATCTCCAGAATCTCCTCCATATCCGTCTCTCTGCCCTCTTCGATGCGGTTGTCGATCATTTTAACGACCGCACCGATGACCTCCCGCAGATTGTGCGGCGGAATATTTGTCGCCATACCGACGGCGATTCCGTTCGTTCCGTTTACCAGAAGGTTCGGAAAACGCGCCGGCAGTACGGTCGGCTCCTTCTCTGTTTCATCAAAGTTTGGTACGAAGTCCACGGTATCTTTTCCGATATCCGCCAGCATCTCCATTGAGATTTTGCTCAGTCTCGCCTCGGTATAACGCATTGCAGCCGCGCCGTCTCCGTCGACGGAACCAAAGTTTCCATGTCCGTCAACAAGCGGATAACGCGTCGACCATTCCTGCGCCATATTTACGAGTGCACCGTAAATGGAACTGTCGCCGTGCGGATGATATTTACCCATCGTATCACCGACAATACGCGCACATTTTCTGTGCGGCTTGTCCGGCCCGTTGTTCAGCTCAATCATGGAATAAAGCACACGGCGCTGTACCGGCTTCAGTCCGTCTCTTACATCTGGAAGCGCACGCTGCGAAATAACACTCATCGCATAGTCGATGTACGACTCTTCCATCGTTTTTTTCAGGTCAACCTCATGGACCTGGTCAAATATTGTATCTTCCACGGATTTACCTCCTGTCTCGTGAACTTATACATCCAGATTCTTTACATTTTTCGCGTTCTCTTCGATAAACTCGCGCCGCGGCTCCACCTGGTCGCCCATCAGTGTCGTAAACGTCAGGTCGATTTCCGAGGACTGCGCCTCATCCATCGTCACCTTGCGCAGGATGCGCCTCGCAGGATCCATGGTCGTCTCCCAGAGCTGCTCCGCATCCATCTCACCAAGTCCTTTGTAACGCTGGATCTTGTTGTTCTGATCCCTTCCGACCTCATCAAGGATCTGCTGTAGCTGTTCGTCGCTGTATGCATACCAGACTTTCTTGTTTTTCTCCAGTTTGAAAAGCGGCGGCTGTGCCAGATAAACGTAGCCCTGCCTGATCAGTTCCGGCATAAACCGGTACAAAAAGGTCAGCAACAGTGTCGCGATATGCGCACCGTCGACATCGGCATCCGTCATGATGATGATCTTGTGGTAGCGCAGCTTCGAAATATCAAAATCCTCATGAATACCCGTACCAAATGCCGTGATCATTGCCTTGATCTCCGCGTTTCCGTAAATACGGTCCAGTCTTGCTTTTTCCACGTTCAGGATCTTTCCTCGAAGCGGAAGGATCGCCTGCGTCGCACGGCTTCTCGCTGTCTTCGCAGAACCGCCCGCGGAATCTCCCTCTACGATGTAGATTTCACATTTTGACGGATCTTTATCCGAACAGTCTGCCAGCTTGCCCGGTAAGGACAGGCCGTCCAGGGCTGATTTTCTTCTTGTCAGCTCACGTGCTTTGCGTGCCGCCTCTCTTGCGCGCTGTGACATGACCGATTTTTCCACGATAATCTTTGCAACCTGCGGATGCTGCTCCAGAAATACAGTCAGCTGCTCCGTCACGACGCTCTCTACCGCGCCTCTTGCCTCACTGTTGCCCAGCTTCTGCTTCGTCTGGCCCTCAAACTGAGGCTCCTCGATCTTGATGCTCACGATTGCCGTCAGACCTTCCCGGATATCGTCTCCTGTCAGGTTCTGATCTGAATCCTTCACAAGCTTGTTCACCCGCGCATAATCATTAAACGTCTTCGTCAGTGCATTCTTGAAACCGGTCAGATGGGTACCGCCCTCCGGCGTTGTAATGTTATTGACAAAACTGTAGCTTCCCTCTGTGTAGGAATCGTTATGCTGCATTGCCACCTCGACGTAAACGCCGTCTCTTGTTCCTTCACAGTAAATAATATCATCGTAAAGCGGCGTTTTTCCTTTGTTCAGGTAAGTGACAAATTCCTTGATGCCGCCCTCGTAATGGAAAATTTTCTCTCTTACGTTTTCCTCATCCCGCTCGTCCCGCAGCTCGATCCGGATATTTTTTGTCAGGAATGCCATTTCGCGCAGCCGCTGCTTGAGCACATCGAAATCATAAACGGTGTCCTCAAAGATCTCCGGATCCGGCTGGAACGTTACTTTTGTTCCTGTTTTTTCCGGATCACACTCACCGATCACCGTCAGTTTTTCCATCACCTTGCCACGCTCATACCGCTGCTGATAGATCTTACCGTCGTGGCAGATCTCAACCTCCAGCCATGTAGAAAGCGCGTTTACAACAGATGCACCCACACCGTGCAGTCCGCCGGATACTTTGTATCCCCCGCCGCCGAATTTTCCGCCCGCATGCAGCACGGTAAAAACGACCTCGACTGCCGGAAGACCTGCTTTTTTATTGATTCCGACCGGAATACCGCGGCCGTCATCCACAACGGTCACCGAATCCCCCTTATTGATCGTGACGAGGATATTGTGGCAGAAGCCTGCCAGTGCCTCATCCACTGCATTATCTACTATCTCATAAACCAGGTGATGGAGACCTCTCGACGAGGTGCTTCCAATGTACATACCAGGCCTTTTTCTAACTGCCTCAAGTCCTTCCAGTATCTGGATCTGATCTGCACCGTACTCTGCGCTCATGAAAAACCTCCTGTTAATTCTTCTGACTGACTGTTCCGTCTGTTACCTGGAACAGCCGGTTTATTTTAAAGTTATTTTCTACAAAATCATCGACTCCGGTACCGGTAATCATCGTCTGGATGTCATGAATGCTCTCCAGAAGATACCGCTGCCGTCTGCTGTCAAGCTCGGAAAGCACATCGTCAAGCAGCAGCACCGGTGTATCCTTTACGCTCTGCTTTACGATCTCAATCTCCGCAAGCTTCAAAGACAGTGCCGCCGTCCTCTGCTGTCCCTGGGAACCGAACCGCCGGATGTCCACTTCGCGGATCGCAAAACAGAGATCGTCGCGGTGGGGACCGCAGTTCGTCATTTTGGAACGGATATCGCGCTCCCGGTTCTGCTTTAATCTCGCAGCAAACTGCGAGATCTGTGTATCCTTCTCATACGTCACCTCGAGCACCTCCCGGTTGCCCGAAAGATTTCCGTGGATCCTGCCGATGATCCCGCCAAGTTCACGAACAAACCGCTCCCGTGCCTCGATGATCACCGTTCCATACTGCAAAAGCTGCTCATCCATGATATCCAGCATCGCTTCCGCTTCCGGATAACCTGCATAATCCTTCAGAAGCCGGTTGCGCTGCACCAGAAGCTTATTATAATTTGACAGCTGATATAAATAAATGCGGTCCAGCTGACACAGCTCCATATCAAGGAACCGCCTCCGCTCCGCCGGTCCGTTCTTGATGATATTCAGATCCTCCGGCGAAAAAAAGACAAAATTTCCAAGTCCCACCAGCTCGCTCGCCTTTCGCACCGGTGAACCGTTGATCGCAATTCCCTTGGAACGGTTCTTTTTCAGGTGCATATCGATGCGGTATGGTACGTCGCCTTTGCGGATCCGCATACAGATGTGGGCCTCTTCCTGGCCGAACCGGATCATCTCCCGATCCTTACCCGCCCGGTGGGATCTTGTCGTCCCGCACAGGTACACCGCCTCCAGGACATTCGTCTTGCCCTGTGCGTTGTCCCCATAAAACAGATTTGTTCCACTGTCAAATTCCAGCTCCAGTGATTTATAGTTGCGGAACTGGTCCAGCTTTACCGACTCAACAATCATGTTCTCTCACTACTCATTCTACTACGCTGCTGCAAGCGTTTTACGTTCGCTTTCTAAAATTTTACCTGATTCTGTACCGTATCTATTCTACAACTTTTACGGTAACATTTCCACATACGACTACATCTCCGGCAAAAAGTTTTTTCCCGCGCTGCAGTTCGGTCTTTCCATTTACCTGTACCGTGCCGTCCTGGATCCGATACTTTGCATCCACGCCCGATTCAGCAATTCCAGCTGCCTTGAGCGCCTGCCCGAGCTTGATGTACTCGTCCCTGAGTTTAATCTCTACTGTTTCCATTTTTTCTCCTGTCCTTATGTGTGTCCTTATGTGTGTCCTTATGTGATCTCGTGCTTTTCATTTTCTGCAATCCGTTTTGCAGATGCATTTCTTTCTGTCTTTTGTATTCCAAATGAATAATTATGCATTATTTTCTGTCGTCATGCCACCTGGAATTTCCCGGGAACTCCTGACCTGCTGTCACTTTACTGCCTTCCGCGTTTTCCGTCCGTGTACTGCGGACTCTTTTATAAGTGACATGTTCCTTATTATAATGTCATTTTTCTTGTGCTTCTGTGGCGGACACTTTTACATTTTCCGTATCTGCCCGCCTGGAAATGCATAAATCTGCAGCAGACACGTATTTCATCAGTCGTTATCAATAAAATTTACCGGAAGGATCAGATAGATATAGCTCTGCTCCTCATCCCGGATAAAGCACGGCGCCTTTGGATTCATGTAGTAAATATCGATTTTTTCATCATCAATGACACGGAGTGCATCGATCAGCAGCTTCGGATTGAAGCCAATCTTGATATTTTTGCCTTCCAGTTCGATATCGATCAATTCATCCATCGATCCTATCTGCGAAGAAATCTTCAGTTCCATCACATCTTCCGCAATATTCAGAATGATCGGACGCTTGTCTCCCTCTTTTACCATCAAGGTAGCACGGTCAATACAATCAAGAAATTCTTTTTTGTTGATCGTGACTTTCGTCTCATAATCATTGGTCAGCATCTGATCCACGCGGAAATAATTTCCCTCGATCAGTCTGGAAACAACAACCGTAGTTTCAAATTCAAACAAAATATGGTTGTTTGTAAAATAAATATCTACAATATCTTCCGTTCCACCGGTCAGAATTTTTGAAATTTCCGTCAGAGTTTTTCCTGGAACGATCACTTTTTTCGGCTCATATTCTGACTTCAGAAGGATTTTTCGAATGGAAATTCGATGACCATCCAGGGATACGACGCGCATTTCACTGCCGTTAATATCAAATAATTCACCTGTCATGATTTTGTTGCTGTCATTTGCCGCAATTGAAAAGATCGTCTGACGGATCACTTCTTTCAAAGTAAACTGTGAAATTGTGATCTGATAATCTTTTTCTACATAAGGCAGGTATGGAAAATCTTCTCCGCTCTGTCCCATGATCGAAAATTTTGCTTTTTCACAGGTGATCTGTGTACTGTTGTTTGTATCAGAAGTAATAATAACGTCATTTTCAGGAAGTTTTCGGACAATTTCAGAAAAAAGTTTTGCATCAAGCGCAACCATACCTTTTTCCTGAATGGTTCCTTCCACAATGGTATCAATACCGAGTTCCATATCATTGGCGGTGAAATGAATTTCTGCAGCAGATGCATTAATCAGGATTGTTTCGAGAATCGGCATCGTTGTTTTTGAGGACACTGCCTTCGATACAATACTGATGCTCTTCTGCAGATCCGATTTTTTACAGATGATTTTCATAAATAAGTACTCCTTTCCGGAAGCGGATCTATTGATGTGTTTTATATTATTGTCTGTTAAAGGATCCTGAAGCTGACGGTGATAATTCACCGTGGAGATTTTGGGATCCGAATAGATAGATAAAAGAAGAAAAAAAATCCGCAGTATTCGCATTAGGGGGTGTGGATATGTGTAAAACTCCCGGAAGGGCTGGTTTTACGCATAAATTCAACCGAAATAACTGTGTGTATGCCGCTGTGATACAGGCAGGATAACAACGCAGTTATGCACATCCCCGTAACGAAATCCGCAGTTTGCCTGAAAAAAACAGAAAAGTTGTGAACAGACGTGAACAGTCTGTCCACAGCATTTCCCATGAGATATCCTGTGGATAAGTGGATAACTTTGTGGATAACTTTCAGCCTGGACTGATCTTTTTCTGTAGGATTTCGATTGTTTTCCTCATGTCATCCGAAGTTTTCATCTCGTCGGAAATCTTTTTAGAACCATGCAAAACGGTGGAATGATCGCGTCCGCCGATCTCGCTGCCGATTTTTTTGAGTCCGACGCTGGTCATCGTGTTGCACAGATACATTGCGATCTGGCGTGGAACGACAATTTCGTTGTTTCGTTTGTTGCTGCGAATGTCGTCTACACTGACGTGGAAGTGTTCGGCTACCGTATTGACGATCAGTGCAGGTGTTACTTCCTTTTTTTCATCCGGAGAGACAATATCTTTTAATGCTTCCTCAGCCAGCTCGACAGTAATCTCACGTTTTTCGAGATTGCTGAGTGCGACGAGTTTATTGAGCGCTCCCTCAAGTTCACGAATGTTGGACTTGATATGCATGGCAATATATTTGATGACTTCATTATCAATATTGTAGCCATCATTTTCTTCCTTTTTATGAAGGATCGCCATTCTGGTCTCAAAATCCGGAGACGAAATGTCTGCGATCAGGCCCCATTCGAAACGGGAACGGAGTCTGGCTTCCAGCGTTACGATATCTTTCGGCGGTTTATCGGAGGAGATGATGATCTGCTTTTTATTGCCATGGAGATCATTAAAGGTATGGAAAAATTCTTCCTGGGTTGCCTCTTTTCCTATAATAAATTGAATATCGTCGATAAGAAGAACGTCGACGCTACGGTATTTCTCACGGAATTTCGTCATGGCGGTGTTGTTTCCGTTTCGAATCGCGTCGATCAGCTCGTTTGTAAAGGTCTCACTTGTGACGTAGAGCACCTTTTTTTCCGGATTCTGGTTGAGTACAAAATGAGCGATGGAGTGCATCAGATGTGTTTTTCCAAGTCCGGCGCCTCCGTGGATGAAGAGTGGATTGTACATTTTTCCCGGAGATTCCGCCACTGCCAGGGAGGCAGCGTGCGCAAATTTGTTGTTGTTTCCGACGACAAAGGTGTCAAACGTATATTTCGGATTCAGGCCAGCGCGTTCGGCAAGAACGCTGTTGTCCACATTGTTGACAGCAGCGACCTTTTTTTTCGCTTCAAGCTGCGCAGCAGCCTGCTCCGGGAGGATAAATTCGATGTTGTATTCTTTTCCGGTGCACTCGGCGATGGCAACTTTGAGCGGAAACGTATATTTTTTGCTGATATAATCGATCGCCATCTGCTCGTTCGGGACGAGAATTGTGACGGTGGTGTCGGTAATCTCATGCAGCTGCAGAGGCTGAAGCCAGGTTTTGAACGAAATGTCGGATAATTCGTGCTCAACCTTGACGGTCTGCAGGATCTGATCCCATTTTTCTTTTAGTATGTCCATAGTATAATCTCCAAAAAACCATTTTTTCCTACGGTAATATTAACCCAAAAAGAGAATTTTCGCAATGGAAACTTTTGAATGAGATGTGCAAAACCGGTCGAATTCTGTGGATAAAAATTAAAAAAAGTTCAGCCCGGTGTGGATAAGCATAAAAAGAGTTGACATAAGATCGGGGTGCAGGAAGGGATGTACGCAGGATGTGGATAACTTCATCCAAACTGTGCACACAGGAAAAAGCGGGAGAAAATAAAGAAAAAATAAAAGTCGAAAAAATGCATATACACAGAAAAAGAAAATTTTGTCCACAGGTTATCAACAAATTGTGGATAAATTACGTTAACCGGATAAGTTATCCACTTCTGTTGATAAGTTTGTGGATAAAAAGAAGCCTGATTATCCACAGGTCTGTGCAGAAAATCGCTGATGTGGTGGATAAAATCCGAAATACAAAAAATTTAAGGATTTGCTTGACGAATCGAGGTTTTTTGAATATAATTGAGGCGATGTTTTCAAATATATACATGATAGACAACTACAAAGATACCAACTGAAATAGATTTGGTTCAGTAAAAAGGAGGTGCCGGAAATATGAAGATGACATTTCAGCCGAAAAAGAGATCCAGATCCAAGGTTCACGGATTCCGGGCAAGAATGAGCACAGCAGGCGGAAGAAAAGTTTTAGCTGCCAGAAGAGCAAAAGGAAGAAAAGTATTGTCAGCATAGGCCGCAGATATGTGGCCTTTTTTGTAACTGTCCGGAATTTTCCGGGCAGTTACACTTTTCTGAAAAGGAAGAATGTATGATTTTTTCAGAATCTCTAAAAAAATACGGGGATTTCCAGCGGGTGTACAGACGGGGCAGATCGTATGCCAACAAATATCTGATCATGTATATAAGGAAGCAGGACACCGCAGGAAACCGTATCGGAATTTCAGTCAGTAAAAAAGTCGGAAACAGTGTAATCAGACACAGAATTACAAGACTGATCCGGGAAAGTTATCGATTGAATGAACATTTATTTGTGAGAGGCCTTGACATCGTAGTCGTAGCAAGGCCAGGCGCGAAAGGGCGAAGCTTCTTTGAAATTGAGAGCGCGCTGCTTCATCTTGGAAGGCTCCATGGTATTTTGGAAAGTGGAGAGAAAAAGAAAGAAGTGAATGTCGAATATGAAAAAGATACTGATCTTTCTGATTAGATGCTATCAGAAGTATCTCTCGCCGTTGAAAAGTACAAGGTGTCCTTATTTTCCGACCTGCAGTCAGTACGGGCTGGAGGCAGTCCAGAAATATGGAGCAGTAAAAGGAAGCATTCTGGCTGCATGGAGGATCCTGCGATGCAATCCCTTTTCGAAAGGCGGATACGATCCCGTTCCATGAGGAGGAAATTAAAAAATGCTTTTGACCAAGACCTCAACATTCATTATCGGACCGGTAGCTACACTGCTTGGCTACATTATGAATGCGATTTTCTGGGTCCAGTCACAGATCGGAATTGAGAGCATCGGTCTGTGTATTATTTTATTTACGATTGTAATCTACATGTTGCTGCTCCCGCTCACGATCAAGCAGCAGAAATTTTCCAGGCTGCAGAGCAAGATGAATCCTGAGCTTCAGGCGATTCAGAAAAAGTATAAGGGTAAGAATCAGGATCAGGCAGCCATGATGAAAATGAACGAAGAGACACAGGCTGTCTATCAGAAATACGGTGTAAACCCGATGGGAAGCTGTCTGCAGATGGTTATCCAGATGCCGATCCTGTTTGCACTGTACCGCGTAATCTGGAATATTCCGGCTTACGTAACATCCGTAAAGAATTATTTTGTTCCGCTGGCAGATGCGCTGCTTAAAACAAACGGAGCGCAGGATTTTATGGCGGAAATTGCAAAGACGAATGCAGTTACATTCAATGACATGACACAGCTGACGCTGATCGATGTACTTTACAAATTCAAGCCGGATAACTGGTCTGCGCTTTTAGAGCAGTTCCCGGATCTGTCCTCTTTGATCACGAGTACGCAGAAGGATGTAGACCGCATGAACTACTTCCTTGGATTGAACATCGCTGATTCACCGGCGTCTATTTTCCAGACTGCGCTCGCAGCCGGTTCCATTGCACTGATCATTGCGGCGATTCTTGTTCCGCTTCTTTCCGCGCTGACACAGTGGCTGAATACAAAGCTGATGTCCACGCAGAATGACAATGCGACAAGTGGAAACGCGCAGGCAGATACAATGGCCAGCACGATGAAGACGATGAACGTTATGATGCCGCTGATGTCTGCAGTATTCTGCTTTACGCTGCCGGTAGGTATGGGTATTTACTGGATTGCCGGTGCGGTAGTACGTTCTATCCAGCAGCTGATCGTCAACAAACAGATTGACAAGATGGATCTCGATGAGATCATGAAAAAGAACATTGAGAAAGCCAATAAGAAGCGTGAGAAACAGGGGCTTCCGCCTCAGAAGATCACGAATACGGCAAAGCTGAATACCCGGGCGATCGAAAAACCTGCAAAGCCGGAGCTGACGCAGGAGGAAAAGGATCAGAAGATCCAGAATGCGACGGAGTACTATAAGAGCACAACGAAGGCAAAACCGGGAAGCCTCGCTTCCAAAGCCCAGATGGTACAGCAGTACAATGATAAGCATGCGAAGAAGAAATAGGGGGATTACAGGGTTATGGATTCTATTCGTGTAGAAGCAAAAACGGTTGCTGATGCAGTTACAGAAGCCTCCATCCAGCTCGGAACGAGCAGCGATAACATCGAATATACCGTCATCAGCGAAGGATCACGCGGATTTTTCGGAATCGGCGGAAAAAAAGCCGTGATCGATGCAAAGAAAAAATTCACGGATGATGATCTGATGAAGGAAGTCTTCGGCAGCAGTGACAAGCCGGAAAAGGCAAAGAGAGAGCCGAAAAAAGAAGTCCGCAAAGAAGAGGTCAGAAAAGAAACGAAGAATGACTTTAAGAAAGACTTCAAAAAAGAGTTTAAGAAGGAAGCCAGAACGGAAGCGCCGCAGAAAAAAGAGGCTGCACCGGAGATGGCAGCTGAGCCAAAGAAAGAAGAGCGCAGAGAGCCGAAGAAAGAGTTTACGAGAGAAAAACGCGAGTTCCGGGAAAACTCGAAAGAGAAGAAGCCGGAGACAGAGCCGGAAACTGCTTCTGCACCAGAGCAGGAAGAGACAGAGCTGAAGACACCGCGTGTACCGGCTGATCCCGAAGAGGCAAAGCGCAGAGCAGTCGATTTTCTGAAAGAAATGTTCCGCGTGATGGAGATGAACGTCGAGATCCGTGCAGCGTTTGCGGAGGATACGCTTGCTGTTGAGATCGAAGGCGAGGATATGGGACTTCTGATCGGTAAGCGAGGACAGACCCTTGATTCCCTTCAGTATCTGACCTCCCTTGTGGTAAACAAGGGAAAGGCTTCTTATGTGCGCGTCAAGCTTGATACCGAGGATTACCGCAGCCGCAGAAAAGCGACGCTGGAGAATCTTGCAAAAAACATTGCAATGAAGGTAAAGAAGACGAGAAGACCGGTATTCCTGGAGCCGATGAATCCGTATGAGAGACGAATCATCCACTCTGCACTTCAGAATGATCCGTATGTTACGACTCATTCTGAGGGCGACGAGCCGAACCGACGCGTTGTTGTAACGCCGAAGAAAGGCCGCAGTGAGGGAAGACCGCAGGAGCGCAGCGGATATCGTCAGAGAAGACCGCGTCCGGAGGGCAGCTACCGCACAAGAAGAGAACACGAAGCATTCCCGCAGCCGCAGGAAACAGCTCCGGCAGAAACTCAGGCGGAAGCACCACAGGAGTAAGCATTATAAGTTGACAATGTAAGAGAGAGTGTTGCATAATTGAAGAGATTGTGCAGCACTCTTTTTTTACCGAGTCAGGCAAGTCCTCTGTGAGGTTGCGCTGAGCAATAAGCAGTGGGCAGGATTCCTTATGGGCTGGGATCCCTTATGAATCCTGCGAGGAGCAAAGCGGATTACGAATAGCCGCTTTGATTGAATTGGAGAGAAAAAAACATGGCATACAACATGGAAAATGATACAATAGCGGCGATCTCGACAGCGGTATCAAGCGCCGGGATCGGGATCATCCGGATCAGCGGAGCGGATGCGGTCACAGTAGCGGACCGCGTTTACCGTTCCAAAGGCGGCAGAGTGCATCTGAAGGATCAGGCATCGCACACGATCCACTACGGGTATATTGAGGACGACGATGAAGTGGTTGACGAGGTGCTCGTGATGCTGATGCGGGGGCCAAAGAGCTTCACGGCGGAAGATACAGTGGAAATCAACTGCCATGGCGGTGTTTACGCTGTGCGCCGTGTGCTGGAGGCGGTTCTGAAAAACGGCGCACGCCCGGCAGAGCCGGGCGAATTTACAAAACGCGCATTTTTAAACGGCCGGATCGATCTGTCTCAGGCAGAGGCAGTGATCGATGTGATCCAGGCAAAGAATGAATATGCATTAAAAAGCTCTGTCAGCCAGTTAAAAGGCGCAGTCCAGGCAGCTGTACAGAAAATCAGGGAACGGATTCTTTACCAGATCGCATTTATCGAGTCGGCGCTTGATGATCCGGAGCATATCTCGTTGGAGGGGTATCCGGAGCGTCTGGAAAAAGAAGTAAGGGATCTGGAGCAGGAAATTACTCATCTGATTGATTCAGCGGACAATGGCCGTATCATGAAAGAAGGAATCCAGACTGTGATCCTTGGCAGGCCGAATGCAGGAAAGTCCTCACTTTTAAATGCAATGCTCGGCGAAGAACGGGCGATCGTTACGGAGGTGGCAGGAACGACGCGTGATGTGCTCGAGGAGAGTATTTCATTGAATGGTCTCACCTTAAATATGATCGATACAGCAGGAATCCGGGAGACGGAGGATGTTGTGGAGCGGATCGGCGTTGAGCGTGCGAAGGAAAAAGCACAGCAGGCAGATCTGATTCTGTATGTGGCAGATTCCTCGCAGGAACTGGATGAAAATGACCGGGAGATCCTGCACTCCCTTGGCGGCAAAAAGGCAGTCCTGATCCTGAACAAATCCGATCTTCCGCCCATAGTGACGGCGGAGAATTTAAAGAAAATAACGGGGGAACAGTATCCGGTTCTTTCGGTATCGGCGCGGAAAGGAAACGGGATTGAACTTCTGGAACAGACGATCCGGGAGCTGTTTTACCGCGGAGAGCTTTCTTTCAATGATGAGGTATATATTACAAACGCAAGACAGAAAGCAGATCTTGTAAATGCCCGTGAAAGCGTTTTAAAGGTGCTTGAGAGCATTTCTCTGGGGCTTCCCGAGGATTTCTACTCGATTGATTTAATGAGCGCGTATGAGGCGCTGGGCGCGATTCTGGGCGAATCCGTCGGAGAAGATCTGGTGAATGAGATTTTCAGCCGGTTCTGTATGGGAAAATAATGGAATATATGACGGGAAAATTTTGTCTGCAGTGCCTGGGGCAATGCAGGCGGAAGGTTCTGTGAAACGGATGTGTGAGTAGCATGAGCAAAAAGAAAGAGGAAGAAAGAAATGAGTAAAGTAGAAGAGTATGTGGATGTCGTGGTTGTCGGAGCCGGGCATGCGGGCTGTGAGGCGGCGCTTGCCTGTGCAAGGCTCGGGATGCAGACTGCTCTGTTTACCGTGAGCGTTGACAGCATTGCACTGATGCCGTGCAATCCGAATATCGGAGGCAGCTCAAAAGGCCATTTGGTGCGCGAGATCGACGCACTTGGCGGTGAAATGGGAAAAAATATAGATCGAACCTTTATCCAGTCGAAGATGCTGAATAAATCAAAAGGACCGGCGGTCCATTCCTTGCGCGCACAGGCGGACAAATCCGATTACTCACGCAGTATGCGCCAGGTGCTGGAGCGGACGGACAATCTGATGATCCGGCAGATAGAAGTGACGGAGCTGATCGTGGAGGACGGCGCTTTGACGGGCATCAGAACGTACTCAGGCGCCGTATATCACTGCAAAGCAGCGATCCTCTGTACCGGTACGTATCTGAAGGCAAGATGCATCTACGGGGATGTGAGCGTGCATACAGGGCCGAACGGACTGCAGGCGGCAAATTATCTTACGGACTCTCTAAAGGCAAACAAGGTGGAGCTGCGGCGCTTTAAGACCGGCACCCCGGCACGGATCGCGAAAAAGTCTATTGATTTTTCAAAGATGGAGGAGCAGAAAGGCGATGAGCGGATCGTACCGTTTTCATTTACGACCGATCCGGAAAGCATCCAGAAGGAGCAGGTTTCCTGCTGGCTGACCTACACGAATCCGAAGACACATGAGATTATCCGCAGCAATCTGGATCGTTCTCCGCTGTATTCCGGAATGATCGAGGGTACCGGCCCGCGCTACTGTCCGTCGATTGAGGATAAGGTTGTCCGGTTTGCGGATAAGGAACGCCACCAGGTATTTATTGAGCCGGAGGGCATCCACACGGATGAAATGTACATTGGAGGTATGTCGAGTTCGCTTCCGGAGGATGTGCAGATCGCGATGTACCGCTCTGTACCGGGACTGGAACATGCACAGATCGTGAGGAACGCATACGCGATTGAGTATGACTGTATTGATGCGAGAGCGCTGTCTCTTTCCCTGGAATTTAAAAATATCTCCGGTCTGTTCAGTGCCGGCCAGTTTAACGGAAGTTCCGGCTATGAAGAGGCAGCGGCACAGGGAGTGATCGCCGGGATCAATGCAGCGCGGAAGATCCAGGGAAAAGAACCGCTGATTTTGGATCGTTCCGAGGCGTATATCGGCGTGCTGATTGATGATCTGGTAACGAAGGAAAACAGGGAACCGTATCGGATGATGACTTCCAGGGCAGAGTACCGTCTGCTGCTGCGGCAGGACAATGCAGATATGCGTCTAACGAAAAAAGGCTATGAGGTCGGACTGATTGATGAAGAACGATATCAGAAGCTGCTGCAAAAAGAGCGGGAAATTGCGGAAGAAATACAGCGTGTGGAGCAGGTGCATATTGGAGCGAATGAAGCGGTACAACACTGTCTGGAAGCACATGGAAGCACCGCGTTAAAGACCTCGGCAACGCTGGCAGAGCTGATCCGCAGACCGGAACTGACCTATGAGATGCTTGCGGAAATAGATCCGCAGCGCCCGGAACTGGCTGCAGACGTTGGCGAAGAGGTAAACATTAATATCAAGTACCGCGGATACCTGGAGCGTCAGGAAAAGCAGGTAGAACAGTTTAAAAAGATGGAGCGGAAAAAGCTCCCGGCAGATATGGATTATGACGCAGTACCAAGCCTGCGCACGGAGGCCAGACAGAAACTGAAGCAGTACCGTCCGGAATCGATCGGACAGGCATCCAGACTGGCAGGCGTTTCGCCTGCGGATGTCTCCGTACTGCTTGTATATCTGACCGGAGGCATGCACAGAAAACAGGGAGAAAATAATGAGTGATCAAATGAGTATGGGAGAGGAACTGCTGGAACGCTATGATGTGTCACTTCTGGAGCAGAGGTTCCTTGACCTTGGTATTACACTGACGAAGGAGCAGGAAATCCGGTTTCTGCAGTATTATGAATATCTCGTGGAGAAAAATCAGGTGATGAATCTGACGGCGATCACGGAATATGAAGCGGTTGTGGAGAAGCATTTTGCGGACAGCCTGGCCGCGGCAGCCGTGTATGATATCGGGAAAGCGAAAAGTGTGATCGATGTCGGGACGGGAGCAGGTTTTCCGGGAATTCCGCTGAAGATCGTGTATCCGCATCTTAAGATCGTTCTGCTGGACTCACTGAATAAAAGAGTACAGTTTTTAAATGAGGTGATTTCTCTGCTGCATCTGAAAGACGCACAGGCGGTTCATGGAAGAGCGGAGGACTATGCGAAAAAAGAGGAGTATCGAGGAAAGTTTGACCTCTGCGTATCAAGAGCAGTAGCTAATCTATCGACACTTTCCGAATATTGCATTCCATTTATAAAAATCGATGGATTGTTTATTTCTTATAAATCTACAAAAATCGATGAAGAAGTGAAAGAGGCGGGCACGGCAGTCTCACTTCTCGGAGGCAGAATCGAGGAGAAAAAAGAGCTGATTTTACCGGGCAGCGATATTCCGAGAAGCTTTATTTTGATTCGAAAAGAGCGTCCGACGCCGGCAAAATTTCCACGGAAAGCAGGACTGCCGTCAAAGGAGCCGCTGTCCGAAAAAACGAAGCCAGGTGGAAAAAAGGGGAAGAAAGAGAAGCAGTAAAAGATGGAGAAGCCGAGTTTGCTTTGTTAAGTAAGAGCAGAAAAGTAAGAAAAAGGGAAGAGAAAAACTCCTGTGACAGGATGCACGAAGAAAAGGTGCGTTCTGGAGCAGGAGTTTTTCATTTTTCAGATACGCTATGGGCAGATCTGACAGAATAATTTAGAATGTGTAGAAAAGCTCAAGCATCTCCTCTTCATTTTCAAGCTGTGGAAGAAGTTTAGATTCGGAGATTGGCTCAATTACAAGATGCGGCTGAATTGCCCGGTACTCACGGATCAGAGTGTCTGCCTTTTTGTTCTGAGTGCCGATGACAAGAACAATTCGGTTGTCGGCAGCTTTTAATGCACGTGAAACATCCGCATACAGATAATTTCCAAACTGACTTGCGAGCAGATATTTTCCGTTGCCGTTTCCGGCATGTGCGGCATCATAGTAAGCTTTTACAACGGAAGGTTCCATGTGAAACGAATCAAAGAAACAGGTTTCAGTCAGATAATATTCCGTATTCATGCGGTTGGTGAATGCATAATACAGTGCTTTTCCTATGATCGGAAGCTCGAAAGCGCGGACAATAAAGCGGGAACGATCATCTGGCGTTTTCTTTAAGGTGGTCAGATCTGTCGGACTTACCATCATGATTTCATTAAAGAGGTCATGATTCATTGCATTTGCGAGCAGGACAAAGGAATTGGAAAGACCGGTTGCAGCAACATTGGTTTTTTGACCAATCACTTCGGTTACGAAATCAGTGATCATCTGCACGTAAAAATAATTGGTATAGGTAATCCCCGGCTTGTCGGATTTTCCGCAGCCGACAAGATCGATCGTATAGATTCGATATGTGTCAGTCAGCTGTTTGGCGAGATGATGCCATTCATAGCTGGAAGAACCGACTGTCAGGTCGTGGATGAGAAGAAGCGGCGGATTCTCCTTTTCGCCATATACATGATAGAAGATATCGCCGTATTTCCAATGATAATATTTGCCGCCGGTTCTTGTGTTGGTATTCACAATGGATGAAGAATCGATTACTTTATTAAAGATTTCAAGTGCCCCAAGAACGAACACGGAAGTTTTTAATAAGGATTTGCGTTTTTTCATAATGAGATCATTCCTTTCTACAGCAGGGATATAAAAACTGTTAAACAGATGCTGTTTTTCTTTTTAGTATAAACCATTCCCTGAAATGTTACAATAAAAAATCTTTCCTTTTCGGTGCAAGTGGGGTATGATTGTTAAAGGAAGAAAAAACACTTGGAAAGAGAGGAAGTGATATAATGCTGAAAGAATATATTATAAACCTGATGGATGTAAATCAGGAAGAAATGGGACGTTATGTGGAAAAACTGAAAAAACTGCAGCAGGAATATCAGACAGGGCAGGAATGGATTGCAAACCTGCAGAAAGAAAATGATCTGGAACAAAATATTTTCTCACCGAGAATCGCAGCAGCCGGAGGACTTGAAAAACTGGCACAGGCACAGGAAAAACAACAGGCAATAGAAAAAGAGATCGAGGAAGTAAAAAAACAGCTTGGTGAGTTGAAAAAGAAAGAGGAAGAATATAAGGGACTGCTTCGGGAGACAGATGCGCAGGAAGCGTCTTTGACGAAAGACGAAAAAGCAGAGAAGAAGGCAGAGAAAAAGACAGAGCCGGAAGAGGAGAAGAAACGGACAGGAGAGATTTTTAACGAAACAGGAGAAAAGCAGGAAGACGCAAATGGAAAGGTAAGACACACGCACAGCCTGGAGGCAGAAGAAAAACAGGCAGAGAATACGTTCCTGCCAAAGCATGACAATAATAAAGCGCCAGAGGGAGAGAATGAGGCAGAAGAAAACAAAGAACCGGAGAAGAATGAGTCAGAAAACAGCACGAAATCAGGAATCTGGATAGAAGAGCCAGAACAGGAGAAAAATGCTGAAAATAAATATGAAATAACAACGGAAAGCCCGGATACGGAGGAAATACTCGGCAAAGAGACTGACCGTCCGAAAGAAACTGCACCGACAGCAGTGGAAGAAAAGCAAAATGAGCATACAGAAATTGCTGACAGTGAAAATCTGAAAGAAGTGGAAAAACAAAAAGAAAGCATGAAAAAATCTGCTCCAGATGTTCTGGAAGAAACAGCAGCAAGCGAAAAAATCAAAGCTGAACAGGTGACGAAAGAAGAAACAGATAGAGAATCTGGGGCAGAAGAACAACATAGTACAGAAATAACAGATCCGCCGGTTGACCTGGCAGCTAAAATCAGGGAAGCCCTTGATCGAAAAAATCGCCTGTTGCAGGCTGATCAGGAAAACGAAAACCTTCATAAACAGATCGCGCAGTTCCATACAATGCTTGCAAATTTATACAGTCAGACAGAGTTGTGCATGGCGTTAATGAATGCTGACCGCAATAAATGCAAGAGTGAAATGCACAAAATGAAAAAAATGATAAAGAAGTATGCAGATATGTTGAAATGAAACCAATGCAGAATATACAACAAAAAGAAAAAGAACAGTAAGAAAAAGATTTTTTAATTTGAACAGACATGGGCCAAGAGAGACAGGCATATATGTTTCACGTGAAACATATATGCCTGTCTTTTTGCGACGCAGAAAAAACTCTTTTTGATAAATCAAAGAGAAGAAAAGAGCTACACACAGAAACAAGAGGAGTTATCTGCACTGTTTTTTCGTTCAGGAAGAAATCAGAAAACAAATGGCAAACGGCCCCTTATGATATTTCATGAACGCAGTCGCTTCGCGGCCTGTCAGTGGGAGTTTTCAAAACCCACTGACATAAGCAATCCCATCCACCGCTTAGTGCTTCGTGCACTTGAAACAGGGGAATGGTTATCTGCACTCAAAAAGTAAAAAAATATAACATGAAAACTTATGACATGTAAGAGGAGAGCCCAAAAAGAAAAATATCGAAAAAAATCGATGCAATAGAGATAGGAAAAGAAAAAATATAGAAATAGAGTAAAAGTAATCATGAAGAAAATTGCATAAACGTTAAAAGTATACGAAAAAACATATAAAAATATACAAAAATATACGAAAAAATATAAAAGTAGATGAAAGACTGATACGGAAAATGAAAATAGATTATGAGTATCTGCCTTTATCTAAAATCAAGATAGATATTCACAATCAGTGCTATTCGCAGAACTATGCACATGGAAAACGTGCCATTGATGCTGCCCCGATAAACACGCCTGCCGGAACAACTGTTTTACCATCTATCCGGCTTAAAGGCAGTCTGATATATACTACGCATCAAGGCGGAAGAACTGCACCACGATCTCACGAATATATGGGAAAATAATTGATGCTGAGTCTTGAGGATGAGGATGTTACAATCATGGATGATATGCGTTCTCATCATGCCAAAATAGTGACGGAAAGCGTTTCACGTGAAACATGGTTGAACAAGAGGCAGTTGTTTCAAACGCAGATAAGCATTCTCCTGTTTTAGTGCTCCACACACTTGAGTCGGTAGAATGCTTATCCGCTTTGCTACTTGTAGGATCAGGGATCCTGGCTCATAAGGGATCCCAACTCATAAGGAATCCCAACTCATAAGGAATCCCAGCCCATAAGGAATCCTCCCGTAAACGGGTCCCTCCTTATGAGATTCCGTAAACGGGTCCTTCCTTATGAGATTCCGTAAACAGACCCTTTTTACGAGATTCAGTAAATGGTCCCTCCTTATGAGATTCCGCAAGCGGGATCTTCTTTATGAGATTTCATAACCTCTATCATGAGTGAGTTGATCTCACTTATGATACAAGCAAGTTCCTGATCGCTGCTTATTGCTCTGCGCAATTGAAGCTGGGGACTTGCCTGGTTCGGTTAAAAGCAGCTGAAAAGCACTGGCAATTCTATGCAGAGCGGGGAGAAAAGATATATTGATAAAACTTATTACTAATACAAAGGAAGTTTCACGTGAAACATAAAAATGGCTTTAACAGAGTAGCTGATTCACAACGTATCAGGAGTTGCTTGTACCACTCCTGATATAAGCAGGGGCCTGCTCATTGCTTATTGTTCCTCGTAATTGAAACGGAGATTTGCCTGATTCGGTTAAAACGAGAGGTTCGCCTGGTTTATTTAAGCAGGTGTGACTACACCATGAAGAAAGAACTTGGAAAGAACACCTGAAAAACAAATGAAGAACTTACGAGTATGATTTCGAAAAAAATAGAATAAATCGAAAATAATAGAAAATAAAAAACAAAATATCGATATAAAACGAAAAATAACGGTAAATATCGATATAACAACCCAAAAATGAAGAAAAAGAGAAGAGTTTTGATGAGAGAGAATAAGCTGGAATGAAGATAAAAGAATTTTTAAACAATAACAAATCGAATTCGCGCTTATCAAAAGAATCTACAAGCTGATAAAGCCCATCCTGAACAACGGTACCGATCCCCCTGTGTTCATCAAAAAACTGGAAAGTGGGTCAAAGTGGACATTCGCAATCCGCTTCGCTACTTGTAGGATCATAAGGAATCCCAGCCCATAAGGAATCCTCCCGTAAACGGGTCCCTCCTTACGAGATTCCGTAAACGGGTCCCTCCTTATGAGAATCCGCAAGCCCCCACCCACTGCTTATTGCTCCGCGCAACCTCGCAGGGGTCTTGCTTGACTCGATAAAAAAATCTTTAATAACGGTGATCGATCTTCTGATTTATCAAGAATGTCCGGTGTGATAAGAAGAGAGAAAGCTTTTCTTAGCGAATCGTCAAGCTGGGTAATCACGGATATTTATTAGCATTTATTATAGGAAAAGAAAACGTGCGGGACGTTATGAAATGGAAATAGCATAAAAACATGTGTCTCATTTCTGTAATATAGAAATATGTGCTTATAAAAACAAAAAGCATAGCGCTGCCTGTTGCCTAAATCGATCCGTTTGCCAAATACATTTTATGTTTCACGTGAAACATTTCCTGAATTTACCTAAATGAACCTGTTTTTTCTTATAAAATAAGCCGGAAATCTTTGACGGGAACAAATGAAAATGGTAATATAAGAAAAGCAGCAAAACGGACAAGAATCCGTTGATGACATAGCATAAAATGTTTCACGTGAAACATTGCAAGCAGCGAAAGTGGATTGGGAATATCCATTTTACACGAATGAAGGGAGTTACACGGATAAATGGGAAGAACTATTGTCGTTGCAAACCAAAAGGGTGGTGTCGGAAAGACTACGACATCGATTAATTTGTCTGCTTCTCTTGCGAGTCTTGGCAAAAATGTGCTTGTAATTGATATGGACCCACAGGGAAATACTACAAGTGGTCTTGGCGTAGAAAAAGATGAAGTAGAAAACACGGTATATGAATTACTTCTTGGAGAGAAGACAATTCAGGAGTGTCTGCAGCCGGAAATTTTTGAAAATCTTTCAATTCTTCCATCCAATGTAAATCTTGCCGGAGCGGAGATTGAACTGGTTGGAGTAGAAGGAAAGGAATATCTTCTGAAAAACGCATTAGATGAAATAAAAGAAGATTATGATTTTGTGATTATTGATTGCCCACCGTCATTAAATACGCTGACGATCAATTCTATGTGTGCCGGTGATACCGTGCTTGTTCCGATCCAGTGTGAATATTATGCTCTGGAGGGATTAAGCCAGCTGATGCATACGATTGATCTCGTAAAAGATCGCCTGAATCCTGGACTTGAGATTGAGGGAGTTGTGTTTACGATGTACGATGCGCGGACAAACCTGTCTTTGCAGGTGGTTGAAAACGTAAAGAACAATCTGAATCAACGCATTTATAAGACCATCATTCCAAGAAATGTAAGACTGGCAGAGGCACCAAGCTATGGAATGCCAATCACAAAATATGATCCAAGATCTACAGGTGCGGAAGGTTATCGTCTGCTGGCAGAGGAAGTAATACACAGAGGTGAAGAAGAATGACGATAAAAAAATCGGGTTTGGGAAAAGGCCTGGATTCTTTGATCCCAAAACAGAGTGTGGAGAAAAAAACGGTGCCGGCAAAACCGGAGACGGTTGTGAAAACAGTAGTAAAAAAGGAAGAGATAAAACTGCGCATCAGTGAGGTCGAGCCAAATCGCGAACAGCCACGTAAAAAATTTGATGAAGATGCGCTGCTGGAACTGTCTGAGTCGATCAAACAGTATGGCGTGTTGCAACCGCTTCTGGTACAGAAAAGAGACGGCTATTATGAGATTATTGCAGGGGAGCGCAGATGGCGTGCTGCAAAGATGGCCGGACTGAAAGAAGTCCCCGTCGTGATCAAGGACTTTACGGATCAGCAGATCGTTGAAATTTCTCTGATTGAAAATATTCAGCGGGAGGATTTAAATCCTATCGAAGAAGCGCTGGCTTATAAGCGGCTTCTGACAGAGTTTAAACTGAAACAGGACGAAGTGGCAGAACGTGTTTCCAAGAGCCGTACGGCAGTGACGAATTCTGTTCGGTTGTTGAAACTTGATCCGAGAGTACAGCAGATGGTGATCGATGAAATGATCACGACAGGACATGCGAGAGCACTGTTGTCTATCGAAGATAAGGAACAGCAATATAAAATTGCGATGCAGGTGTTTGATCAGAAACTGAGTGTGCGCGATGTGGAAAAACTGATGAAGACAATGCAGAATGCGGAAAATAGAAAAGAAAAGCCACAGCCGGAAAATGCATTTATTTATGAAAATCTGGAAGAAAAGATGAAGGCATTGTTTGGCACCAAGGTATCAATCAACCACAAGGCAAATCATAAAGGAAAGATTGTGATCGATTACTATTCGGATGATGAACTTGAGCGTTTGATGGAACTGTTTCAGTCGATCCAGAAAGAAGAGAGCGCTGCACAGTAAAAATGTTTCACGTGAAACATTTAACCGAATCAGGGAAGTTCCACGGGCGCGGAGCAATAAGAAGTGGAGAACTTGCTGGCAGACTGCGGATATCTGTTTTGACAAGAAAAGAAAGTGATTCGATGAGCAATGAGGGAGTTTGAGGAGAACAGAATGAGCTAAGACCAAAAAGGGGATCAAAAATGGAAAGCAATATTTTAAATTCACTCGGAATTGATCCGGGCATTATCGTTATTGCGATGATGGGAATTATGATATTCGTGCTGTTATATATGGTACGGGTATCCATGAAGATGACACGTTTTATGAAACGCTATCGTATTTTTATGCGTGGAAAAGACGCGGTATCACTTGAAAAAGCTTTCGCACAGCGTTTTCAGGAAGTAGACAAGCTGTCAGAACTGACAAAAATCAATACGGACGAGATCCGAAGGATTAAGGAGATTCAGAGCCGCACAGCAAATAAGATCGGGATTGTCAAATACGATGCATTTCCGGATGTGGGAGGCAGACTGAGCTTTGCACTGGCAATGCTGGATGAAAGTAATTCTGGCTTTGTATTAAATGCGATTCATGGAAGAGAAGGCTGCTATACCTACGTGAAGGAAATCGTGAAGGGAGAATCTTATATCGTGCTTGGACAGGAAGAAAAAGAAGCGCTGCGCCAGGCAGTGAATTATTTCAGCGACATGGGATGAAATCCTTTACTTGAATGATGAAATGGTATATGATAAAGAAAGTTTTTGAAACTGAGGAAAGGAAAAAATAGTCTGGAGGCAAAAGAAATGTTAGACATTAAATTTGTGAGAGAAAACCCGGAAATCGTAAAGCAGAATATCCGGAATAAATTTCAGGATGAGAAGCTTGTACTGGTGGATGAGGTTCTGAAATATGATCAGGAAAACAGAGATATCAAAAAAGAGGTAGAGGCACTTCGTGCGAACCGAAATAAGATTTCCAAGCAGATCGGTGCGTTGATGGCACAGGGCAAAAAAGAAGAAGCTGAGGCTGTGAAGAAGGAGGTAACACAGAACTCTGAGCGCATGGCTGAGCTGGATGCCCGTGAGAAAGAGGTAGAGGAAGAGATCCGCAAGAGAATGATGGTTATTCCAAACATCATCGATCCATCTGTTCCAATCGGAAAGGATGACAGCGAGAACGTAGAGATCAAGCGTTACGGCGAACCAGTAGTTCCGGATTTTGAGATTCCGTATCATACAGAGATCATGGAGAAGCTTCATGGCATCGACATGGATGCGGCCGGAAGAGTAGCCGGAAATGGTTTCTATTATCTGATGGGAAATATCGCAAGACTTCATTCTGCAGTGCTTTCCTATGCGCGTGATTTCATGATTGGCAGAGGATTTACGTACTGCATTCCGCCATACATGATCCGCAGCAATGTAGTGACCGGTGTTATGAGCTTTGCTGAGATGGATGCTATGATGTACAAGATTGAAGGCGAGGATCTGTATCTGATCGGTACAAGTGAGCATTCTATGATCGGTAAGTTTATTGACACGCTGATCCCGGAGGAAGAGCTTCCGAAGACACTGACCAGCTATTCGCCATGCTTCCGTAAGGAAAAAGGTGCACACGGCATCGAGGAGAGAGGTGTATACCGCATTCATCAGTTTGAAAAGCAGGAAATGATTGTTGTCTGCAAACCGGAAGACAGCATGATGTGGTTTGATAAGTTGTGGCAGAATACCGTAGATTTCTTCCGTACACTGGATATTCCGGTACGTACACTGGAGTGCTGCTCAGGTGATCTGGCAGACCTGAAAGTGAAATCTCTGGATGTAGAGGCATGGTCACCGAGACAGAAGAAGTATTTTGAGGTAGGAAGCTGCTCCAATTTAGGAGATGCGCAGGCAAGACGTCTGAAGATTCGTGTGAAAGGTGAGGATGGAAAGAAATATCTTGCGCATACACTGAATAATACAGTAGTTGCACCGCCGAGAATGCTGATTGCATTCCTTGAAAATAACCTCAATGAGGATGGAAGCGTTCGGATTCCGGAAGCTTTAAGACCGTATATGGGCGGACAGGAAGTAATCAGATAAGACCGGCTTTAAAGGGGAGATAAGATGCATTCTTATTTAAGAGCAATCGGTTTTGCAAACATTACAAAAGAATCTGAAGTAGAAAAGCTGCTTGAGGACGTATATAAAAAATTTGACCATCGGGAAGCTGTAAGAGAAGATGACACTGCATTCATCGAGATGGAGAAAGAGTTTGCCCCGGATATGGGAATCAAGCTCTGTGGAGATGTTGACGGTGACGGGTTTCACCGACAGTACTATTTTCCTTATTATAAAGGGAGGAGTGTTACGACTTCAGAAGAAGTGAGCGTGGAACGGCGTGTAAACGGTGATTCATTTGCAGGAATCTGTGACGATGGGCGTGTCGGCGTATCGTTGATCTTTTATCTGCAGAATGCGGCCAGGTATCGCCAGGAGCAGATCCTGAATCAGCTGAAAGGAATTCCGGTCACGACGACATTTACCGGTTTGTCATCTGGTGGAAGAATTTTGTTCCCGGTGGCAAAAAAAGCGTCTGCGGAAAATATGGATTTTGAAAAAAAATCTGTTGCGCGCCGCAGCCAGCTGATGAGTGCGGCGAAAAACGGTGATCAGGATGCGATTGAGAGCCTGACCATTGAGGATATGGATCTGTATTCGATGGTGTCACGCCGGGTTTACAAGGAGGACGTATTTTCCATTGTGGATACATTTTTCATGCCTTATGGAATGGAATGTGATCAGTATCAGATTCTTGGAAACATTGAATACTGTCAGAAAGTGCAAAATACGGTTACGGATGAATATGTCTACCAGATGACACTGGAATGCAATGACATGTATTTTGATATCTGTGTCAATGCAAAAGATCTCCTTGGTGTACCGGAAATCGGCCGTCGCTTCAAGGGCAACATCTGGCTGCAGGGTCAGCTGAATTTTGACTTGTAATTTCCCGGAAAATATAGTATGATAGGTCTGTTCTGAGGCGGATAAACGCGCAGAGCAGACCTGTTTTGTTCCCATAGTTAAATGGATATAACAAGCGCCTCCTAAGCGGTGACCAGAGTTATCGCCTCGGCGTATAACAGAAAAATGAATTTGAGTTCGATTCTGTTATGTGATGTCACAATTAAGAGGACATGCGTTTTTGGAAAAGGCGATAGCTTCATACCAAAAAATTTCATCATATAAGATTGATTCAGCTGACGTAAGTCAGTTTTAAATCATAAAATCCAATGCCGTTGAAATGGCTGAAAACCTTGATTTTAAGCCAAAAATCCGGTATTAGTCCTGTTAGTTTAATGGATAGAACAAGTGCCTCCTAAGCACTAGATGTGGGTTCGATTCCCGCACGGGACGTCCTATCAAAAGCGGAATGTATTAGAAAAATATCTAATATGATTTCCGCTTTTTTGTATTTTCAGAGGGAAAATGGAATGGAATATCAGCTAATACGGAAAGAATCCTATTAGCCGCTGTCTAATAAAACGCACTGCTTGTATAATAGCTGGAAATGAATCGAAATTCTAATAAAAGAGAAAAGCCAGCTGTTTATTTGAGAAAGTGGATGTAAATTCAAGCTCAGATAAGAAAAAAGAGGAAGGGAAATATCCGGCGGTAAGTTATTAGGTGTGAATACAATAGAATCTTTGCTTAGTGAGAACTAAGGTCAACAGTAAGCCTGTTTGGATCAGATTTCAAAAAGAAATCTATCTGGACAGGCTTTTTCTGTTGCAGATAAGAAATGGAGGAAAGATATGGATACAGTGGATACACGAAGTGCATCAGTTCCAGAAGATGGCGAAAAAATTATAGAGATTCAGCTGGAACGTCTGCGGATCTTTAAGAACCATCCATTTAAGGTTCGGATGGATCAGGAAATGATTCAGCTCAGTGCGAGTGTTGAGAAATACGGAATCATAAATCCACTGATTGTACGACCGATTCCAGATGGTGTTTATGAGATTATCTCCGGACACAGAAGAAAGGCAGCTGCTGAAAAGCTTGGTTACAGAAAGGTGCCGGTCATTATCAGAGTCATGTCAGATGATGAAGCAGTAATTAATATGGTGGATTCCAATTTACAGAGGCAGCAGATAACATTCAGTGAAAAGGCTTTTGCTTATAAGATGAAGAATGAAGCTATGAAGCGAACCGGAGGAAGAAGAAAAAGTAGCCAGTCTGACTACCCGTTGAAAGGAAAAAAGACAGTAGAAATCATTGGTGAAGAATTTGGTGACAGCGCAAAACAGGTACAGCGGTATCTGAAACTGACGGATTTGATTCCTGAGTTACTGGAAAAGCTGGATAACGGTGAACTTTCATTTAACCCAGCTGTGGAACTTTCGTATTTAACGATAGAGGAACAAAAGGAATTTATAGATGCTATGGAGTATACACAGGCAGTTCCATCCATTTCCCAGGCACAGAGAATGAAGAAATTAAGCCGGGAGAAAAAGCTGACTGGAACAAAAATGAGAGAGATCATGGGTGAGATCAAAAAAGGGGAAATTACCAGAGTGATGTTTAACAACGAACAGCTGTATCGGTATTTTCCGAAATCATATACCCCGGCAGAAATGAAAGAAGAAATACTGAGTATGTTAAACCAATGGAAACCGCAGAAAATGGCAGTAAAATAGGAGGAAAATTATGTGTAGAGTAATCGCAATATCAAACCAGAAAGGTGGAGTCGGAAAAACCACCACAACCGTAAATCTTGGAATTGGACTTGCTAGACAGGGAAAGAAAGTTCTGCTGATTGATGCAGATCCACAGGGGAGTCTTACGGCAAGTCTTGGCTATGTAGAACCGGACGAAATAGGAACTACACTTGCCACAATTATGATGGCTATCATCAATGAAAAAGAATTTGAGATAACAGATGGTATTCTGCATCATAAAGAAAATGTAGATCTGCTTCCAGCAAATATCGAATTATCAGCATTGGAAGTAACAATGGGGAATGTGATGAGCAGGGAGCTGATCATGAAGGAATATATTGAGGCTGCGAGAACGGAGTATGACTATATCTTGATTGATTGTATGCCAAGTCTGGGACTAATGACAATCAATGCGTTGGTAGCTGCGGATTCAGTGCTGATTCCAGTACAGGCGGCTTACCTTCCTGTGAAAGGTCTTCAGCAGCTGATACATACGATTGCAATGGTGAAGAAACGTCTGAACAGGCAGCTCGTATTTGAAGGGATTCTTCTTACAATGGTAGATTTCCGTACAAACTATGCAAAAGATGTGGCTGGCAAAGTGCGTGAAGCTTATGGAGAAAAGATAGAGATATTTGATACGGTGATTCCTATGTCAGTGAAAGCAGCTGAAACAAGTGCAGAAGGCGTCAGTATCTTTTCCCATTGCCAGAATGGAAAAGTTGCGAAAGCATATGAGACGATTGCGGAGGAGGTACTGGAAAATGAAGAGTAAGAGTGCAGAAAAAATAAAGATGCCTAGCATAGATGAACTGCTGGGAGTGTCCGGTGAGGAAAGTGCAACAGATATTGAGATTAGCAGAATTCATAGCTTTGCAAATCATCCATTTAAGGTTTTAGATGATGATAAGATGGATGATCTGGTAGAGAGTATTAAACAGAATGGTGTGCTGACACCTGTTTTAGTAAGGCCAGATAAGAATAACAGCTATGAGATGATATCCGGGCATCGAAGAATGCATGCTGCAATAAAAGCTGGATTGGAAACAATACCGGCCATTGTGCGAGATATGGACGATGATGATGCAGTAGTAGTAATGGTAGATGCTAATATTCAACGAGAAGAATTACTTCCAAGTGAAAAAGCATTTGCATATAAAATGAAAATGGATGCTATGAAAAGACAGGCAGGAAGACCATCAAAAAATAATTCCACCCAAGTTGGGCGGAATTTTGAAACGGCAGAATTGATAGGAAAAGAAACCGGAGAGAGTAAAAATACAATCAGAAGATTTATTCGTTTGACTGAATTAATTCCTGAATTACTTGATTATGTAGACAAAAAGCGGCTGCCCTTTACCGTTGCGGTTGACATTTCCTATATTGACAAAGAGATTCAAACATGGTTATTTGAATACATCAAGGAAAATGGTACGGTTAAAGCAGTTCAGGTAGCGGCACTCCGCACAGCACTTGAAGCAGGACCGATGACGCAGGCGAAAATGATCTCCATACTGGTAAACAGTCAGCCTGGCAGGAAGCAGGAACAAAAAATCACGTTATCAGAGAAAAAACTGAGAAATTACTTCTCTGATAAATATACGGCGGAGGATATGGAAAGTGTAATTCTGGAACTTCTGGATCAATGGAAAAGAGGTGAGATAACAGTATGAATTTTGAATACTATTATGGCACTCAGGCTGATCAGTTCAGTTTTATCCGGATTCCAAGGATATTATTATTAGATGAAGCATTTTCCGCACTGTCTTTATCAGCTAAAGTCCTTTACTCGGTACTTCTGGATAGAATGGGACTGTCAATGAAAAATAAATGGCTTGACGAAGAAAACAAGGTGTACATTATCTATCAGATCACGGAGATACAGAGTGACTTGGGATTCTCTAAGAAAAAAGCAATGGATTATCTCACAGAATTGGAGAAAATCGGACTGATTGAAAAGAGGGGCTTTGGATTGCCGAACATTATATATGTTAAGAGCTTTATGGCACATCAGAGTAGTCAAAGAAGTAATGAAATGGGAACTTCACAGGAAAAAGATGTGGTACATAGAAGTATCGAAAGGGGAACTCCTGAGGTGATGAATAAGCACCTCAGAGGTGCCGAAACAGATACCTCAGAAGTGCCCAAAAACGGACTTCAAGAGGTTCCCAAAACGGTACCGCTATATAATAAGACTTATATGAATTATAATAACCAGAGTAATATGAAATCGAATCATATCAAATCAGATGGCGATAGGATTCGATGTGATCAAAAAGAACAGGAAATCAATGCTTATGCTGAACTGGTAAAGAAAAATATTGATTTTGATGTTTTACTGCATACATACAGCAGAGAGCAGGATCTGGTAGAAGAAATATATCAGCTGATTCTGGAGACCGTTCAAACTGAAAAGGATATGATACGGATCGCCGGCGAATATTATCCGGCAGGCTTTGTGAAGGGAAAATTACTGAAACTGAATTATTCGCATATCGAGTATGTGCTGGAGTGCATGGATAAAAATACTACGAAAGTCAGAAACATAAAACAATATTTGCTGGCTGCTTTATTTAATGCATCATCAACGATTGGAAGCTATTATAAAGCAGAGGTAAATCACGACATGCCACAGTACGCAAACTGAAGGAGGTACTTATGATCGTTTTAAGAATGGCAGGAAAAATTTTATTGTTACCGGTGTGGTTATTATTAGCCACTGCCCATTTACTGGTAAAGATCGCAGTTGAAATCTACTGCATCGGAAAAGGCCTTATCAATCTGATTCTGGGTTTTATGCTGATTGGAACATTGCTCTGGTTCAGACAATGGGAGCGGTTTGCTTTACTTGCAGTTGCTGGTGGCATCTTGCTGTTCTTTCTGTGGCTTGGAGTGTTTATGGAAGTTATACTGGAATCAGCACAACACAAAATTGGAGAATTGATTATTAAGTGAGGAAACTATTATGGAGAAAGAATATATTCAGCTACCAGCATTAAAAAGAGATCTGGATCCAGATGTTGTAAAGGCCTTATGGGCGTTTATTCAATTACCTGAGGAATACCAAGCACGCTATCAGGAGCAATATGAATTGTTAAATCAGAGGAAAGAAGAAGCAGACAGGCAATTACAGGAGAATATCGAAAAGATTGATGCAGACGCAATTCATTTATATGAAGAAACCATGCGGAGCATGATTCGTGATATTGTTCAGCAATCCTGTAACTTAGCTTGTTGGGTTCGTTATCATAAATATGATTTGGAAGAATCTCTGGAGGAGATGATAGACCAGCAGCCACATGCTGCAAAATATATTATTGCAATGAATATACTTATGGATGACGCAGAGGGAAGCGAAAGTCCATTTGAGGGAAACAGTTTTATGACATCATAATTAAGGAAATCACAATCAATAGTGTCCTGTCAGATAACATCGTTGTCTGGCAGGACTATTTTTTGACTTTTACAGTTCTGAAAATTATATCAAAAATTTTTTCAAAAAGATTCTTAACTAAATCCCCACCTTTTGTATTTAGGAATTGAGCAGGCCACACCATCATTTAAGTCGTGGCAGCTTGCGTACAATGACAACTGAATGAGCTTGCCAATTCGCCGGAGCTGCTGTAGAGAGTTCCGGATAGTCCGTAAGGATAATAGAAACAGAGGTCTGCATATGGCTTTTCTATGGAAAGCTGCGGATCAATAATGATACTCCCGATGATGCCGGTCAGATAAAGTGAGGAATCTGAAGACCATACACGATATGGCTGAGACTGCCTGCAATGGCGTGAACGGATTGGGTGAACCCTGAAATGGGTTACACATGTGAAAAGACAATCTAGCACTGTTTTCTGAAATGATGACAGCCCTGGTTATCGCCAGGGCTGCTGACAATAGAAGCTGTGCGGCAGATTGGTTTTTATTTCGTATCTGATCTGCCGTACTCTTGTGTTGCCAGTAAGGTAGCAAATAGAGTAAGAAAGGGGGGAAGGATGGATGAATATGGTTGTACTTATTGGACGTCTGGTGAGAGATCCCAGTTATAGTGAAGTCGAGACAGAAAAAGGAAAGTATCATATTGCATCATTTTATCTGGCGGTGCCGAGAAATTTTAACAAAGGTGTCAATTATATTAAAATTACAACTTTTGGAAAACAGGCAGATTTCGCAAGGGATTACCTGACAAAAGGAAAGCGTGTTGCAATTCTTGGTGAGCTGATGATCGGAAGCTATAAAGATAAGGAAACAGATAAAACGGTCTATACCACAGAGGTAACTGCAAGCCGACTGGAATTCGCTGACGGAAAAGATGCTAGTGGGAACACTCCGATACCTTTTCCAGAAGCAGATGCAGATGGGTTTCAGCATATCCCGGATGGATATGGAGAAGAATTACCGTTTCGATAAGGAGGGCAAAATGAATCAGGTAGATAAAGAACTGATGCAGGAAAAAGGAATCCTGACAGAAAATGAAAAAGCAGATGAATATGAAATCCAGAAGGCAGCCATGAAAGAGGCTGTTTTTTTTCTGGCTGCGATGCTGGAGAAAAATCTGGATATGTCAGAACTTCAGACAATTTCCTTATATCTGAAGGAATTATCCATGAAGCAGCATTATATGCACATTCACCTGTATGTTCAGCAGCTTTACAGAAACAGCAGACCGCATGAGGAACTGGAAACATTCTATGCAGCATCTTTGCAGGAAGAAGCACAGCGAATGTACAGCACTTATTTTGTTGCGTATCTGAAAATGCTGATCGGGCGGTTGAGTGAAATGGATGATCTGATCAACTTAAAAAAACTTATGAAAGAGGAGGAAAATCGTGAATAATAATTCAGAATTTATGCCGGTAGAGTGTTTGAATGTTCCGAAAGTGCTTTTCTATGATAAGCAGTACGAGGATTTATCTATGGATGCAAAACTTATCTATGCACTGCTGTTGGACAGAAAGGAAATGGCCATCAGAAATGAGTGGGTAGATGAGTATGGAGACACTTATGTGATTTATCCAAAACAGGAAATGAAGAAATATCTGAATATATCCAGATATCGGATTGACCAGGCACTTGCAGAACTGGAAGAACATGATCAAATGGTAGAAGTGACAGTACCTTATCCAGGGAAGCTCTGCCAGTTCTATGTGAAGGATATCACTGATAATGAAAAACAGATGGAGGAAGACATAATGAAGAAAATGAAAGAAAGCAATGGAGAGAATTTTTGCAGAGCATCAGGGTGTGGCTATGCAAGATGTTTTACAGGAATTTCACCTAAATACATGGCGAAAATGAATAAAGAAGACAGGAATAATTTCCAAACGGCTATAGAAGAAATACTGGAAGATCTTAATCTGGGAGGTCATGTTACAGCAGAGCCATTGATGTCAGAAAGAACCAAAGAATCTTTTGACAGTTATAAAGATGAGGCGTATTACAGTCTCAGCCCTAAGAAGCGAAAGATCGTTGATATGCAGCAGAGGGGCTATATTGATGAGGATGGACAGATTGATGAAGACGCCATCTATGATGATGCCTGTGAAGCAGCAGAAGAGCTGGCAGTATTTTTGCGAGCAGTTTTCAATAATCCGAAAGAAGATTCAAAGAAACTGATTAAATTTCTGGATAATCTCTGGACAGCAGGAAAATATAAACAGCTGCAGGCTACGCTGATCGGATTTGAGCTTCTTTTTGAATTTCCAGAAAAATATCTTGAAGATGTGGAATGTTGTCTTGGTGAAGCAAGAAAATCTTACCTTTCCGCCGTGATTGGATTTACACAAAATATGTTGGATATGACTGCGGAGCAGAAAGAACAGGAGTAGAAATGCAATGGAGTTTTCATACTTTCAGGAGCATGAATCTGAGCAGTTTACATTCTTCCGGATTCCGAAGATTCTTTTTTCAGATGAACGGTTTGCCGGTCTTTCATCAGAAGCCAAGATATTATACGGCTTGATGCTTGACCGGGTAGGATTATCCAGGAAGAATGGATGGATAGATCAGAATGGGAATGTGTATATCCAATATACCATTGAAGAAATGATGTCAGTCCTCAAATGGACAAGATACCGTATTTATCAGCTTTTGGATGAGCTGGATACAAAAGAAAATGGGATTGGTCTGATTGAGCGGAAACGTGTGGGATTGAACAAACCCAATCTGATTTATGTAAAGAATTTTGCTTCTGTGAATCGGACAAGGGGAGAGCCGGAAGTCCGGGAGCCAGATGTCAGGAAGTCTGACATATCAGATATCCGGAAGTCTGAGAGCCAGATATCCGGAAGTCTGTCAGCCAGAGTTCCAGAAGTCTGCCAGTCAGACGCAAGTAATATTGATAGAAATAAGAATGAAGAGAGTAATACTGATTCTTTTTTTATAAGGAAATCTGAATCTGTGTATAGTTGTGGCAGTTTTCAGAATGTAATTCTGGCTGACCGGGAACTGAAAGAATTGAAGCACAGGTTCCCATATGACTGGCAGAACTGGATTGAACGGCTATCTTCTTATATGGCTTCCACAGGGAAAAAATACCGGAACCATTATGCTACGATCTGTAGCTGGGCGGTAAAGGAACAAAAGAATATTCCAGGTAAGAACTATGATCTGCCGGAAGGAAAGGGGTTCTAATGGTTGAGCATATCATTGAGCAGACAGCACAGAAAGTGAAGGAAAACCAGAACCTGAAGAATACAGATTATCTGGATGCAGAAGGGTTGTGCTGGTGTGGTATCTGTGGGGAACGCAAAGAAAACAGATATAAGGTACTCGGCCATGAAAGAATCCTGCCTTGTCTGTGTCGATGTGACAGAGAGAAGCTGGAAGCTCAGAAAGAGGAGGAACGCAGACAGGATTTTGCAATTAAGGTGAGCAATCTGAAATCTGTAGGGCTGACAGAACCAAGGTTTCGGGAGTGGCGGTTTGAAAATGATAATGGCAGCACACCGAAGCTGGATATTGCAAGGCAGTATGTGGAGAACTGGAAAGATATGCAGCAGCGCAATATTGGATATGTGCTGATGGGATCGGTAGGAACTGGGAAGAGTTTCTTTGCCGGTTGTGTCGCAAATAGGCTTATGGAACAGGGAATACCGGTTATGATGACCAATTTTTCCAGAATTTTAAATGAATTAACCAAGCCCTATGCGGATAAAAATGAGTTTATTTCCCATCTGGTATCTTATCCGCTTCTGATTATTGATGATCTGGGAATTGAGCGTAACTCAGAATTTGCTTTGGAAATGATTTATAACATCATTGATCGCAGATATTGTATTAAGAAACCTTTGATCGTAACTACCAATCTGTCCTATCAGGATATGACAAGAACAGATCTGGATATGGGTCACCAGAGAATCTACAGCAGGCTGATGGAAATGTGTCTTCCGATTATTTATCAGGGACAGGATCAGCGTCTGCATGAGCAGGATATTAAGCTGGAGTGGCTGAAGTTACAGCAAGAATAATCAGGAAAGAAGGTGATGAAAATGATTCCGATAGAGGACAGCAGTTAATTCATGGAAAGGAGGAAGCCGGAGAAGCTCCGGTCAAAGGTAAATGCAGGAAGAAGTTACGCAAAAAACAATCGCATTAGTGGAGCGGAGAAATACAGAAAGAGAAATACATAACTTAGAAAACGAGAAACTGCGTGCGGATATGGCGCAGAGTCGGATAAAAAGTTAGAAGCTGAGCTGATAAAATATTGAGAAAAATCCAGAGTTTAGTTAGCTGAAGCCTATATCTTGTAAAGTTTATGGATTATATTTTAGAGGAAAAGAAGTTGTGAGGGGAAACTTGCCGACTTCTTTTTTTATTACTTTTATTACAAATTTAAGACAGAGAATAAAAATTGGATGTACAGATTTTTGTACAGTCATTATGCAATAATATGGTTATCAGATAAAGGAACACAAATCAAATTCCAGAAAGATGTAGGTGAATTTTATGAAGGGATATTTTGTTACGGATGGTTACAGGGAATGTCTAAAAAAGTGTGTAAGTAATTTGTCTGATAATTTTGCCATCACCTGCTTGATTACCATGTTCTTAAATGCCGGGATGTCAGTCCAGGCAAGGGTTCCAGCCTTGACTGACAATTCTGGCATTTGATAAAATCGGAGGAGCAGGTCAACAAAACTTACACAGTTTCTATTACACTCTCTGGTTACATGGGGTTGGTAAATGGCACATCCATAAATACAACAGCATACACACTTTCTAATGGCCTTTCCTGCCATTCTTT